>Ga0255052_10000568_pt1 | contig 29515 bp, 24 predicted proteins | sample JV7_2_21_MG_FD_188632 | JGI IMG/M metagenome (GOLD analysis project Ga0255052, IMG submission 188632) | Seawater microbial communities from Jervis Inlet, British Columbia, Canada - JV7_2_21 | ecosystem: Environmental > Aquatic > Marine > Inlet | place: Canada: British Columbia | collected...
CCGCGAGGCAAAACAGGCCGTGGATGACAATCCAAATGAATGCTCCTGCTACGAACATCGGAGCCTCGGCCAGACCGGCTACGGATGCGCGTGCTCCCATACCTGCAACGAAAACATAAATAAGTGCGGTGCCCATTGCGGTGGAGTTCGGCAAGCTCGATGCGGCAGTCGTGGATAACAGCAGCGCGAGTGTCGTCACGAGAAGGATGCGAATCGTCGTGACCCCGAAGACCGTTCCGAGTCCCGCACTTTTCGCAGCAATCCACCCGGCGATGCCAGGTGCGACCGCGGTGGCTACCCACGTAACACCGATAACAATTGCTATTAGAAACAGGTATTGCGGCATTGTCGGTGCGCGGTCGTCCTCAACATGAACTTCGGCCGCTGCATCCATGGCTTCAAGGCGGTCAGCGGGTACGCGCGCCCAGGTATTGAAGCGGTCCGCAAAATCACGTGACAGAAGCAATAACGGCAGCCAAAAGACGTAGATGACGTTGTCTGCAATTACGGCGAGCCCGAATTGTTCCTCTGAGGTGCCAAGCATCTCGGCTGTCGCAGCCATATTTGCTGTGCCGCCGATCCAGCTCCCGGCGAGTGCGCCGTAGCCCTTCCAGGCATCGGCGGACAACCAGGAATGCACCAGCATGTAAGCGACGACAGCGCCAACCATGACACCGGCAGTGCCCATCAGCATGACAAGTACACCCTTACCCATCACGCGCACGACGGCCGGAACATTCACTTTGATCAACATCAATACGATGAATGCCGGTAGCAGATATGCACTCAGCCCCGAATACACAGGCGACGAACTTGGAATCACATCAAAGTTGTTGAGAAAGACTGGAGTCGCATAGATGAAAAGCAGCGGCGGGATGTACTGAAAAAGCTTCGCGCGCGAGGTCTGCTCGAGCATAAAGAAAAACGCTGCGACGAATGCCAGTACGGCGAGTACGCCAATTGGTGAAGAGATCAGGGTCTCGGAATTTTCCATGTGCAACAGATTTTCGGGCGCAGAACGATGCGCAAGAGTATAAAGCAATGATCAGCGATCGGCGCGTCGTGACGCGTCAGGCAATCTGTGCCTGCAGATCCTTGCGTGTTGCCTCATCCGTCATTGCGGCCGACTTTACGGTCAGCCATGCTGCGTCCCAGTCCTTGACTTTGCTCGGACCGAATACGAATTTAGCGATGAAACTGTCGACGACTCCGACGCGAATGACATTTTTCGGGGGCGGGGTGGGAAATTCCACGTTTCCTGTAAATACGACGACGTTGGCTACAGGCACATCGGGTACGACGTTTTGTAACGCGCGAGTCCGGCCCTCGTTCTGAATCAGAGGGTTCAGGAAACGGCGGCGCAATGTCCCGTCGACATTTGTCCATTGCGCCTCGTCTTCACCGCCGAAAACGATGCCGTTGTAATGCTTGGTCTGGATGCAAAGTATTCCACCAGCCGTCAGTATTGCGTGGTCAATTTTTATCAGGCCGCCATAAGCGCCTGGCAGTATGAAATCATGCAGGACATCGGGACTCCTCGCCTCGAGCGCACGGCGGATTCGCAGGGCGCCTATTCGTGCCGTGACGATGCGTACCACATGACTGGCCGTCGAACGGAAAATCAGCGTCAAAAGCAAGGCGCCGGCAATCGTGAATATGAAAGCAGCGGGCCCGACATTCGTGATTCCGGTGGCAATTGCGGGCTCTGCGGCGAGCGCCGGGACGGCGATGAGCGGCAGGCTGGTTGCAACAAGTCGGATTAGCACGATCATGCCCCTAGAGTAGGACTTTTGGCGACGGATTTATCGTATCAGGTCACGTTTTACAAAACGCCTACCCGGGGTAGGCCAAAAAATATCCATTGAGTTCAGTGACGCGGATCCTGGTCTCGTAGACAGAGCTCAAAAACTCGCTGTCCAATACGGAGGCCTTGTCGCCATCGGCAACAACGGCGCCCTCTTTCAAAACGACGACTCGCTCGACCTCGGGTGGGATTTCATTGAGGTGATGGGTAACGAGCACGATGTTGTGGCCGCTCCGGGACAAGTCACGGATACGATTCAAATAGTCGAAACTTGCGGCGAAATCGAGTCCTGACGTGGGCTCATCGAGAATCAGAGTTTGCGGCTCATGTACAAGTGCGCGACCCAAAAGGCATCGACGTTGCTGACCTGTGGACATCGATCTGAGCGCTGTGTGGTGCAATGATTCTATGCCAAGTACGCGCAAAATATTTCTTGCTTTGGCGAGTTGTGTCTCGCTGACCATACTGGCCAACATGCCATGTACGCCGATACTCGAGTAAAAACCTGAGACGACAACCGCAAGTGCCGTCGTTGTCGGCGTATATCGATCGTGCAGATCGTGCGAGACGACTCCGATGTGTTTGCGAAGGTCCCAGACGTTCCAGTTTTCGCGTCCCAGAATCCGAATCCAGGAGTCATCTGCGACAACCGGGTACAGCTCGCGATTGATGGTCTTCAAGAGCGTCGTCTTGCCGGAACCATTCGGTCCGAGAATCGCCACACGCTCGTGTTGCTGGATTGAAAGGTTCAGGCGCCGAAACACGCAGGTCGTCCCGCGCCATATCGTCGCGTTGTGAATCTCTATTAGTGCTGGCTCTGACATCGTGCCGCAGATACTACTGAAGATGGCCGCAGCGCGTCAGGCAAGTTTGTGTATCCAGTTTCCACGCCTGAATACGATCACGCTCAGGACAGTGACCAGTGTCTCGGAGATAACCATGGCAATGAACACGCCATTCGGCCCTTGCGACATGTCTGTCGCCAGCCAATAGGCGAGCGGGATCTGCAATAACCAGAAGCTCACAAAATTGATTATGGTTGGGGTCGTCGTATCACCCGCACCGTTCAACGCCTGTGAGATGATCATGCCAATAGCGTACATCGGGATACCGATTGCCAGAATACGCAAGCAGTCCGTGCCATAGCGCAAAACCTCAGGATCGCTGGAAAACAGGCCGGCAATTGCCGGCGCGAGCGCGACGAGAAGGATGCCGATCGTAGTCATGAAGATCGTGTTATAGCGGGCCGCCTGCCAGGTCGATTGTCGCGCACGCTCTGGCTGATGAGCGCCGAGGTTCTGCCCTACGAGTGTTGCAGCCGCATTGCCGAGGCCCCAGGACGGCAGCCAGATGAACTCGAGGATGCGCAGTGCGATTGTGTAGGCCGCGACTGCGGTGCTGCCGTACAACGCGACAATTCGCATTATGACGATCCAACTCGATGTAGCGATCAGGAATTGACCAACGCCGCCTGAAGAAATAATCAGCATGCGCCCAAGCATGCGCGGGTGTAGCGCCAGGTTTCGCAGATGAAATTCGAGGCGGCCACGGCCATCGAACAGATACCAGAGCTGGTAGAAAACACCAATGCTGCGACCAATCGTTGTCGCAACCGCAGCCCCTGTCACCCCCATCTCCGGAAATGGCCCCAGGCCAAATATCAGGCAGGGGTCGAGCACAATGTTGAGTCCGTTTGCCAGCCAGAGAGATCGGAGTGCGACGGAGGCATCACCTGCGCCTCGAAAAGCAGCATTCAGCAGAAACAAGTAAATAATGCTCGCAGATCCACCGAGCAGGACGGCCGCGAACCCAGCACCCATGTCAATCACGTTGCCGCTGGCGCCCATCATCTGCAACATGTCAGCGGCATAGATTGCGCCGGGAATGCCGATCATCAGTGACAATGCGGCGCCTATCCAGATCGCCTGACCCGTCACTCTTGCAGCCGCTTCGCGCTCTTTTGCACCAATGCGTCGGGCGACCATCGCCGTCACACCCATTCCAAGACCAACAGCCACCGCGTACAGCACTGTGATCAATGCTTCGGTGATGCCCACCGCGGCAATAGCGTCGGTTCCGAGTCGTGAAACGAACGCAATATCGACCACGGCGAACACGGACTCCATCGACATCTCGAGCATCATTGGGATCGCAAGCAATCCCAGTGCCCGGCCGATGCGGCCGGTCGTATAGTCCGTATCGCTATCGCGTAGAGACTCGCGGAAGAAAGCCGTGCCGCGTCGCCAGATCGATTCTTGTCGAGTGCTATTATTCACAAGGTCTATATATCATCGGTAGTACGCCATGCCCGAAGGACTCTGGCCAGTTCTGGTCCTCATTGCTCTTGTCATCATCTATACGATTGCAAAGGTCGTCCAGCACATGCGCAAGAGCGAGCAGCAGTGGCGGGAGGTTGACAAGAGTAAATTGCGCAATTGGGAAGACGATGACTGGCCGGATGACTAGCGCTTGATGTCGCCTTGCAACAATGCCTCGAATTCGGCCGCCGTGTCTTTCGAAGACTGAATCATCTTTTCCTCCGAATGATGAATTGCATGTTGCTCCTTGAGTAACTGCGTATCGTGTGCCCGGAATTTTGCGCTCATCCGTTCGACCTCCCCTTCGTCGAAGCCCAGGCCAGTCAGCACCTGCTTTGACATCGTCAGGCTCGATAACATTGTTTCGCGAAAAATATGCTCAATACCAAGATCCATAAGCCCATGTGCGTGGCGCCTGTTGCGAGCTCGAGCGACGATCTTCAAATGTGGAAAATTGCGCTGTGCAGCTTCGGCAGTGCGGATCGATGCAGTGACATCGTCGATTGCCAGCACGAAGATGCGAGCATGTTCTGCGCCGGCGGCCCTGAGTATGTCCAGCCTCGATGCGTCACCGAAGTGAACGATATTTCCATAGCGCCGCACGACATCTACCTGAGATGAGTCAATTTCCAGTGCGGTGAACGGTGTATTAAAAACGGTGAGCAACCGCGCGACTATCTGACCAACCCGACCGAAACCGGCGATGATGACTGCATTGTGCGGATTATCCGGTTTGTCGTACTCGGGCTCCTCTGTTTTGTCCAGCCTCTTGCCAACCGTTTCGTTGAGAAGATAGGCGAACGGAGTCAGCAACATTGACACTGCAACCGCCAGTACCAATTCGTCCACGAGCTCGGCGGCCAAAATGCGCTCGCGCGCTGCAATGCCGAACAGAACAAATGCGAATTCGCCGCCTTGCGACATGACAGCAGCAAGGCTCAGTGACGCACGTGAATCGCACAGGCCGAACAAGCGTGCGAGTGGTATCAATATCAGCGCCTTTGCAATCATCAGTAGAGCAACGATCATGAGAATTCTCGCAGGTGATTCGAGCAACAAGCCAACATTGACGGACATGCCAACTGCGATGAAAAACAAACCGAGCAGCAGGCCCTTGAACGGCGCGATATCCGCCTCGAGCTGATGACGATACTCAGAATCGGCGAGCAACATGCCGGCGATGAATGCGCCGAGTACCATCGACATGCCGGCGAACTGCATTAGCAAAGCTGCGCCAATGACGACAAGCAGGGCTGTTGCTGTGAATATCTCGGGGATCTTCGAGGCCGCCGCAATGTGCAGGACCGGGCGTAGCAACAAGCGGCCACCGACTATCAGGCCGACAATAGTCACGATCATGACGCCGGCCTGCGCGATATCGAAGCCATCGCCACTAACGGCGCCGAGTGTTGGCAATAAGGCGATTAGTGGAATTGCCGCGAGGTCCTGAAACAACAGGATCGAGAATGCGGCGCGTCCATGAATTGTAGTCAGCTCCTTTTTCTCTGCCAGCATTTGCAAGACAAAAGCCGTTGATGACAAAGCGAGAATCAATCCGACAACGATAGCGGGTGTGGTTTCGAGACCCAGAAACCCCGCCAGCGTCGCAATAAGCAGTGCGCTCAAAATAACTTGCGTAGAACCCAGCCCGAATACCATTTTTCGCAGGACCCAGAGCCGCGACGGCTGCAGCTCGAGGCCGACAATGAACAGCAGGAAGACGACGCCAAGCTCGGCGAAGTGCATTATGTGTTCCGGGTCGCGAATCAGCGCTACACCGAATGGACCGATTATGATGCCTGCGGCGAGGTAGCCGAGCACCGATCCGAACCCCAGCCGACGGCTCATTGAGACCATCATAATTGCCGCCAGCAGATAAATTACAGATTCCTGTAACAGATTCATGGGAACCCCCGTCACCACGCAGTCGTCTTGTTTCTGGAGTCTAGTCGCAATGGACCTATCCTTCGACCCAACATGCGTTTTTGGATTAAACTAGTGCGATCCAAGCGGACTTATTTCCTTCGTACTAGCTGCAGGGTCGTCATATGTTCAAGAGTAAATACCTGAGACGCGTTTTGACGCTGGGGCTCACAAGTCTGGCACTTCTTGTTGCGGCTTGCGATTCCGGCAATTCGGATTCCCAGAACACCGATAGGGAAGCCGGTCGCGCCAATGTTGACGCGATGACGAGAGAGCACGCTGACGATACCGCCGAGCCCAGCCCAGCTGCGCAGATTGCACCGCAGCGCGATGTTATTTCTGAACGGCTACCCTATGCCGAGGTGAATAACGAGCTTGTTTACGGACATTTCGTATTTCCGTCCGACATGGTTGATCCTCTGCCCGCCATCATCGTTTTCCACGAGTGGTGGGGTCTTAACGACAACGTTCGGGCGATGGCTGACCGGCTTGCCGGCGAGGGCTACATCGTTCTTGCAGTTGATCTTTTTGGTGGCAAGACGGCGACCTCTCCCGAACAGGCCCGGCAGCAAATGTTGACCGTTGTAGAAGACTCGAAGCCCGCTGCCGAAAATATTCGGCAGGCCTTCGATTTCGTCAATACGACTGCCGGCGCGCCTCGTACTGGATCTCTTGGCTGGTGCTTTGGGGGAGGTTGGTCGCTTAACACTGCGATGCTGTTTCCCGACGAACTCGATGCCACTGTTATCTACTACGGTCAGGTAACTGACGACGAGGAAAGACTGCGAAATATCAGCTCACCAATTCTTGGTTTGTTTGGTGCAGAGGACAAGGGAATTAGCGTTGAATCAGTGCAAGCGTTCGAGGCGGCGCTGGAACGCTTGCGCAAGAACTACGAGATTCATATTTATCCAGGCGCCGACCACGCTTTCGCGAACCCGACCGGCAATGCCTACAACGCAGAAGTTGCGGAAGATGCCTGGCGGCGAACACTCGATTTCCTGAGTCTTCACCTCGCGATCGAAGATGACGGGGCGCCCTGATCTGGCGGAGCTTCGGTCTCGCCTTCTTCGTGCACGCAGCGTAGCTTCAGATCCAGGGCCTTTGACGCGTAGGCAATCACTGTGTTGTGCTCACCCGCGCAGCGGAGTGAGATACTCGCCGTAAATGCGTCTTCAATCAACATCTCTGATTGGTTTGACTCGTCATTCCGACCAAGCTGGCAGAATCCTTCAATTGCCAGTGGCGAGACCTGCCGGCGTGGAATCGCAATTTTGGCGACGACCTCGGACTGGCCATCCATATCGCCCGCCGTCAATGTTGTCTTTGTGTCCGCAACGCTGATCGATATTGAATCAACCTGCGTGTCCGGTGCACACTGTGGCTCAATCAGCAGCGCAAACTCCAGCGCCGGTAACCGGACCAGCCTTCGACCGCCGGGAAGAGGCTTGACCGTAACGACCGCAACATCAGCTTTAACGCGCATCTCTGCGCCAGAGTTTGCCAGAACCGGCATTATCATAATGGCGGCTGCGGCACACAGCAAAATAGACGGGCTACGCATGCAACAAAGACTACGACAAGGATGTCATAAAACAAATAACAATCGTGGCAAGTGGCCAGGGGTTGATCTTGATTAAAAGAACAATGCGTTTGACGTACAAAGCTGCGCGCCGTATTGCGATAGCCGTGTTGGGGAGCACGGTTCTGGTGCTGGGTATCGTCATGATTGTCGCGCCAGGTCCTGCTCTGGTTGTCATTCCAATCGGACTGGCGATATTGGGTATTGAATTTGCGTGGGCCCGGCTTTGGTTGAAACATATGCGCGAAGCGATCAGCAAGCACATAGGCAATGGACGCGCGAAACGAGCAGAAGCACACCGCGACAGGGTGTCTGGGTAGTCGGGATGAATCGTCTGGCCAGGCAAAAAAGAAAGGCGCCGGAGTGCTGAAATCGATAGACGATACAGCGGGTCCTCCGACAGGGAGGTCTCCGGCGCCCAAGGTTTAACGGCAGGGGGGTGCCGCCGGGCTTTCCAGGCCCTTCTCGCCGGCAATCCTGCCAGCGGTTTCCGGGATGAGACGGTCAGGTATTTCGGGGGAGAGATTCCTGACGTTCCTCATCACCGGAGGTAATTTCCTCACGAACAGCCAATGGCGGCTCGGGCGAAGCATTAATTTGTGGCCGATGCCTCGAAATTCAAGGCTGGCGCAAGGCTGTCAGCCTCGTCTGCAAGCGCCGTACTCGCGGCGAAGGAGACACCGAAGAGCACAATCAGTACGCCCAGCAGTGCCAGTCCGTTTTCAATTTTTCCAGTTTTCATCGTAATTCCTTTGTTTGCGAGCGTCGCCCAAGCGACTCTATCTGTTAGCTACAAGCTCTTATTGCATAAGCCGTGCCAACTCTTAAATATCTTTAAAAACAAAGAGATAGGAAAAATATACAAGTCACGGAATTTCGTTAAAAACGAAAAATCGTGACTAATTCACGAAATTCCGTATAACATTGCCGGATGACAACTTTCGAGGACTACCAATGGCTGTTCCGCAAGTCGCCCGCGATGGCGTCTTCGATCGCCGAGAACGGCACCTATCTGGACGTCAATGACGTGTTCCTCGAGCGGCTCGGCTATGAACGTGAGGAGATGGTCGGACGCCGCCCAGCTGATTTCGTGACAGCGGAGTCGGCGCGGCGTATCGAGAAGGAGTTCCTGCCGGTCCTGCGGCGAACTGGCAAGCTGGAGAACAAGCCCATCGGGTTCGTGGCGTCCTCAGGCGAAATCGTCGAGTGCATGACTAACTCGCTCGTTGAATACGATCCCGAAGGCGCATTTGTCAGAACAGTCGCGTTGTACACCGAAATCGCGGACCAGGCGCGAGCCAACTTCAAGTATCGGGACCTGTACCGCCTGACGCCGGCAATGCTGCATACGGTCGATGGAGACGGCAATATCGTTACTGTCACCGATCATTGGTTACAGAAACTCGGATACAGGCGCGAAGAAGTCGTCGGCCGTCCCACGACGGACTTTTTCTCGGAATCGGATCGAATACGATACGTTGAGGGCCGCTTGCAGGAGCTGATTTCCCAGGGCGACTTCAACAATGAAGAACGCCAGGTCGTGACAAAGGATGGCCGAGCTCTCGACCTGGTTGTCTCTGCCATCTCGCACCGGGACGCATCCGGCAAAGTCGATCGCATGCTCATCGCGTCAAAAGACGTCACAGAGCGCCTTCGTGCGGAACGTGATCTGCGTGTATCGCTTGCAGAGATTGCGCAATTGCGCGAAGAGCTGGAGCGGGAGCGCGACTACCTCCGCGAGGAAGTGAATGTCGCGATGAATTTCGGCCAGATCACCGGCACGAGCCCGGCGCTACGAAAAATGCTCGGGCGCGTCGAAGCAGTCGCAGGAACGCCAGCCAGTGTTCTGTTGCAGGGTGAATCGGGAGTCGGAAAGGAATTGGTCGCGCACGCAATTCACACGCAAAGTTCACGCGCAGATGCGCCGCTTGTCAAAGTTAACTGCGCGTCTATCCCAAAAGAGCTGTTCGAGAGCGAGTTCTTTGGTCATGTCAAAGGGGCGTTCACGGGCGCATACCGCGATCGTATTGGTCGTTTTCAACTTGCCGATGGCGGTACTATTTTTCTGGATGAGATTGGTGAGATACCTCTTGAGTTACAGGGCAAATTACTGCGAGTCCTACAGGAAAGCGAATTCGAACGTGTGGGCGATGACGTTACCAGGTCGGTTGATGTACGCGTGGTCGCAGCAACCAACAGAAACCTCGAAAAACTCATAGTCGATGGTGAGTTTCGTGAAGACCTTTTCTACCGACTAAGCGTTTTCCCGATCGACGTACCGCCACTGCGCGAGCGCGGCGAGGACATCATTCAGCTGGCACAGCAATTCCTCGAGAAAGCCTGCAACGATTTCGGGCGCCCCATGATGACACTGACTCGTGCACAAGCCGCCAGTCTTCAGGAATACAATTGGCCGGGTAATGTCAGGGAGTTGAAAAACGTGATCGAGCGCGCCGTCATTCTGTCTCCGGGGAACGTATTGCGTCTTGATCTGTCCATGCCCGATACGGGAGTTTCACAAACCCCCATCTCTGCCGGGGACCCTGACAACGTTGACGACATATTGAACGAGAAGGAAATGCGGGAATATCAGAAACAGAATCTGGCGGCTGCACTCAAACGAACTAACTGGCGTGTCTCCGGCCCGTACGGCGCGGCGGAATTGCTCGGCATTAAGCCGACGACGCTTGCCGACCGTATACGCTCTTTCGGCATAAAGAGGCCTGTGCGTTGATGAACGAACGTCATGCTCTATGGCGTTGGACGGTCGCTTTGCTTGCGGTGACCTGCGCGGCGCAGGCATTGGCCTCTGATGATATTTTGCCGCCGGCCGTGCAGAGAGCGTTGAATCACCGCCAGATTTCGCATGACACTCTGAGCGTTTATGTCGAGGACCTCGAGAGTGGCGAGGTCATACTACGATGGCAGGATAGAGTTCCTCGCAATCCAGGCTCGACGATCAAATTGTTGACGACGCTCGTCGCGCTAGATGTGCTCGGTCCTACCTACGTGTGGCAAACAAATGTATATGCGCTGGGTCCTGTCGACAATGGCAAGCTCGACGGCGACCTGTTACTCAAAGGGCACGGCGACCCGTTCCTTGTCACAGAGCGCGTCTGGCAATTGTTGCGCACGATTCGCCAGGCGGGCATTCGTGACGTACAGGGCGATTTACTACTCGACGACAGTTTCTTTGACGTTGCAGGTTACGATCCGGGGGCCTTCGATCGCCAGCCGCTTCGCGCATATAACGTGGCACCGAATGCGCTCCTGATGAATTTCAAGGTTGTGCGTTATTGGTTCGAGCCAATACACGAAACGAATGAGGTGAGAGTGTGGCTCGACCCATCAATTGCCAACCTCGAAATCGACAATCGGCTCACTCTCGCAAACAGCAGCTGTCGCGGTTACCAACGCGGCATCACAGTCTCAGCTGATGACGTCAGCAGGAAGATAACTTTTAGCGGTAAATTTCCGAACGGCTGCAAACGCTATGCGATGGACAGGTCAGCTCTGAGTCATAACGAGTTCGCGTTCGGCTTGTTCAAGTCTTTATGGCTGGAGTCTGGTGGCGTACTTGAGGGTGGCTGGAAAAACGCGCTGGCGCCCGAGGACATCGAGCCCATTATCGAATTCGAGTCTTTGCCGCTCACAGATGTCATTGCCCGTGTCAACAAACACAGCAACAACGTTATGGCACGGCAGCTGCTGTACACGCTTGCGGCGGAAGTGCTCGGCGCACCGGGTACCGAGGCGGGTGGTCGAAAAGTTGTTGGCGACTGGTTGCAGCAAAAGGGCCTGGGGTTTTCGGAGTTGGCTTTCGACAATGGCGCTGGCCTGTCGCGGCAAGCACGTATGACCGCTGCCGATTTCGGGGTGATGTTGCGATTCGCCTGGCGACAGCCCTACATGCCAGAGTACATCTCATCGCTATCACTGGCGGGCCTGGATGGCACGCTGACGCGTCGACTTGATGACGGGCCGCTTGAGGGAATGGCGCACCTCAAGACGGGATCGCTCGATCACGTTGCAGGTGTGGCCGGGTACCTGCAGTCGTCGTCGGGCAGACGATTTGCCGTAGCGATACTGCAAAACGATACCGATATCCATCGTGGAACAGGTGAAGAGGTTCAAGAGGCCCTGCTGCGATGGCTATATGAGCAATAGGCTGTAGTAGACTCTCGTTGATCTACAGGGAGATCGGGAATGCGACTAGTTATTGGAAAACTTGTGCTGTTGCCGCTGGCGTTATTACCAATGGTCGTGTCGGCAGAGACGGCCTATGTCACGGACACACTGCAACTCGGCATGCATCAGGCTGAGGATACGAGCGATCGGCCGTTTCGAAGTCTGGATAGCGGGCAGGAGATGGAGGTGCTGTCGCGCACCCGGTATTACGCACATGTGCAGCTTCCCGACGGCACACAGGGATACGTCAAAGCTGGCTTTCTCGTAGACGCCAAGCCCGCAAAACTCATTGTTGCCGAAACTCGTGCCGAGGCAGACAGGCTTGCCCAGGAGCTCGAAGAATCACGCCAGGCATTCGCGGCTCCGGCCGCGACGATCGACGCATTAAAGCAACAAGCCGCTGATTTGCAGGCCCGGCTCGATCAAAGCGAGGCCACTGAGGCTGAGCTTGCTGAAGAAACCGCAAGCCTTCGCAACCGCCAGTCGCAGTACAAAAACAGCATGCCGCTGCAATGGGTGGCCGGCGCAGTAGGTGCTTGTCTGGTTGGTGGTTTCCTGTTCGGACTGTGGTGGGTCGATCACCGCAGTCGTAGGCGTCACGGCGGAATTCGCATTTACTAATGCGAGCTGACGGGCGGCTAGGCTGCAGCAGTAATATTGTCGGTGCAGCCGCCGCGAACAGGTATAACTGCATCACTGAAAAGACTGTCGACGTCTGCCTGTGAGCGGACGTGCCGGGTCTGCTCAAGTTGATCAATAGTGATGTGCGGCGCGAATAGTTGTACGAAATCGAGCATATAGCGCCGTAGCACGATGTCCTTGCGAAATCCGATCCACGTTGTGCTGCGCGGAAACAATCCTTCGGCATCGATTGCCGTCAGATCTTTCTGGTCGTCGCAGTCTTCTGCCATGCTCGCGACGATACCGACTCCCAGCCCCATCCGGACGTAGGTCTTGATTACGTCCGCGTCTCTCGCCGTAAATACGACATCTGGCTCGAGTCCCTGATCGGCGAACGCGCGCTTCAAAGATGATTGACCACCGAAACTGAATACATAGGTGACTAGTGGGTATTCGGCCAGGTCATTGAGTGTCAGCTTGCGATCCAATGCAGCAAGCTCGTGGCTATTTGGAACAATGATTTTACGATCCCAGTGATAGCTCGGAACGAGCAAAAGGTCGCCAAACAGATCGTGCGCACCAGTTGCAATTGCGAAGTCGATCTCATTCGCCTTAACCATGTCTGCGATCTGTTCGGAGGTGCCCTGGTGCAGATTCAAGTTGACGCCTGGGTAACGGTCGCGAAATTCGCGAATCACTTCCGGAAGTACGTAACGCGCCTGCGTGTGCGTAGTGGCGATCGACAGCGAACCTTCTTCTTCATGATAATAGTCCGATGCGAGGCTACGAATATTCTCGACTTCGTGCATGATCAACCGCGCGCGATCGATTACCTGCTGACCAGCAGCAGTGATGCTACCCAGGCTCTTTCCCTTGCGCACGAAGAGCTGCAGCCCGAGCTCTTCCTCGAGCAACTTCAGTTGTTTGCTCACCCCCGGCTGAGACGTGTACAGCTTGTCGGCCGCTGCAGTGATGTTCAGTCCGTTATCGACGATCGCAAGCAAATATTTCAGTTGCTGCAGTTTCATTTTGATTAATGCGCCGCTATGTCTTCATATGGGACCGTGTCCGGTCGTGATCGTTTCACCGCCGGCAAAATTAGATCTACTTATAACACGTGGTTATTTAGACAGAAAAATTCAATCCTTTCAAGACTTTGTGCAGCCGTCCGTTGTCATCGCACGCTACGGAAGGACTCATCAAACGATTTTTCCCCGCTCGTCTAAGATTAGATGCATGAAAACAAATAATGGCTGGCGGCAGGTTCGTTAGTGCCTGGATGACTGACCTTCGATCGAATTGTCATCCGTGGTAGCCTCGGACAAACAATCCAGAAGTCGAAGTTCTCATAAAAGAGCATGCTCGCAAACAAAAAGAGGATCGCACGATGATTTACGACAATATTCTGCAAACGATCGGAAACACACCGATTGTGCGTCTCAATCGCATGGGGCCCGATCATGTTGAACTCTATGTAAAAGTTGAATCGTTCAATCCGCTGGCGTCGGTCAAAGACCGTCTCGCCTTCGCTATCGTCAACGATGCCGAACAGAAAGGCACATTGAAGCCGGGCCAGACCGTAATCGAAGCAACATCGGGTAACACGGGTATAGCACTTGCGATGGTTTGTGCGGCAACCGGACACCAGTTCGTCGCGACCATGGCCGATTCATTTTCAATGGAACGTCGCCTGGTCATGCGCGGAATGGGGGCAAAAGTGATCTTGACGCCCGCGGCAGAGCGCGGCACCGGTATGGTCAAAAAAGCGGAAGAACTCGCCGCCAAACACGACTGGTTCCTCGCCAGGCAGTTCGAGAATCCGGCTAATCCCGACTACCACGCCAATACCACGGGCCCCGAAATATTGTCCGACTTCGCTGGCAGGCGTCTCGACTATTGGGTCACCGGATACGGCACTGGTGGCACGATGAGCGGCGCCGGAAGAACGCTCAAAGTCGCGCGGCCCGATCTTACGATCGTCGCGACGGAACCAGCGGGTGCATCGTTGCTGGCAGGTGCGGAGTGGGCGCCGCACAAGATTCAGGGTTGGACGCCGGACTTCATACCTGACGTGCTCGATCGGGAAGTCTACGACCAGTTGCTTTCGGTGGACGACGACCGCGCAATCGAGGTGTCTCGGGAACTGGCACACAAAGAAGGCATATTCACGGGCATATCCTCGGGCGCAACGCTTGCAACGGCGCTCGAGATCGCAGAAACAGCTCCGGATGGATCCGTCATTCTTGCGATGCTGCCGGACACCGGAGAACGTTATCTGTCAACACCGCTATTTGAGGGCGTCAACCAGGAATCGGACGACGACTGGCTCGAAAAGCAGTAGATTTTTCTGCAAATAGTGCTCGATGGACGCCCACTGGGCACAGTGGGTGTTTTTCTTTTGTGTACCGTTTGTATCATTATCGGCTCCGAAAACCGCCTAATCAGCTGAATTATGGGGTGAAAACGCCCTCTCCTGAGACCTGAGTCACAGTCAGATTCCGCGCTAGCTGGCATCGTGGGTAGCTCAGGCATAAGCCAATCCACACGGAGCCAGCGTTGTCGGCAGATCTGCACAACCTGCAAACGAGAAAAAATATCGGCAAGGCGAAAGGCCTGCTGCATTCGCTCGTGCCTCGCGCGCAGTGTTTCTGTTTCTATGACACCAAACGGCAATGCGTCTGGAGCAGTGACGGTGCGGACGACTACGAAATTGACAATTTCGTGGCGGACATCCCCGAAGAAATTGTTGCTGGATCAGACGCTGACTCTGACACGATACGTCGCACGCTGACATCCGGACGAACCTTGCTGGTCTTGCCGGTGCAGGACGAGAACGATGTCAGACTTGGCTTGCTCGTTGCCGTGTTTTCGCGTAATGCCGGCAAGTCATCGTCGTTTAATCCCAAGATGCTCGTGAACATTCTACGGCCCGCTGTTGACCTGATCGGTGAAAGCCTGCTTCTCGGTCAGCAAATACAGGACGCGGCGCGGCATACTGACGACATCGAAAAAGAACTGACTCTCGTCTACGAAGTTGACGAGAAAATTCACGGTACGTCGCGAAGTCATGCGGGACTGGCACAACTGGTTGGACAAAGTGGCCGGTTTCTCGGCATCACCTACAGCGTATTGCTGATTCCGGGTAAGCGAATTCGGGTTAGTGCGACGCATTCAAGTTGGAAAAACGTCAATCGCAAGGTGCTCGATCGATATTTAGTCGATCATATGTTGCCGAAGCTCGAGGGCAAGCGCTGGCCGACCGTGTTTGAGATTCCCGGAATAGAAGGTGCTGAGAATGCACCCGAACACGGATTTCAAACCTTGTTGTGTCCGTTGCTCGACCGACACGGCAATCTCGAAGGTGTTCTGGCACAGCTTGGGCGGGTCAAACAGCTTGAATTCTCAAAATCGGAGCGCCGCTTCATGGCGCACATCGTGCGCAAGGTCGAATACGTCATCGAGCAATCGTTCGATTCGATGACAGGCCTCATGAACCGGTCAGGATTCGAAGCTCAATTACAAGAATCGGCGAAGTCACTCGCAGAGTCTGACGATGCGCACCAGCTCATCTATTTTGATCTCGACAATCTGCAACTTATTAACGATACGTTTGATCAGGAAGCGGGTGACGAAGTTATCATTCGCTTTGCACGTCTGCTGGAAGAAGATCTGTCGCGGCATGCCGTCGTATCCCGTCTGACCGGTGATGATTTTTGTATCTTGCTGACGCATGCGGACTGTTGCAAGGCGATGGAACTCGCACAGGACATTCGGGACAGAGGGCAGGCTCTTCGTTACCTGGAAGGCGATAAGTCCTTGCAAGTGACTATGAGCATAGGCATTGCGGAGTTCAGCTCGCGAGCCGGTGACGTTGGTCGGGCAATGACGACCGCAAGGATGGCGTGTGAGGCAGCAAAGGAGCATGGTCGCGATCGCATTGAGGTATACGACGATCAAGATCTGAGCATCATCCGTCGCCACGATGACATGCAACTCGTGACGCAGATCCAGCAGGCACTCGACGGTGACGAATTCGAACTTCTGGCGCAACCAATTTCGAGCCTCAAAGACGACACCGCAAGACCGCGCTTCGAAATACTGTTGCGTATGAAAGACAACGACGGTAACAACATTCCAACCAGTGCGTTGTTCTCGGCGGCCGAGCGCTACAAGTTGATGCCGCAGATCGATCGCTGGGTCATGTCGACTACAATCGCTGAACTCGCGGCCAATTCAGAATTAGTTAATGCATATAAGGCGATTTTCTCGATCAATCTATCCGGCCAGTCACTCAGTGATGATGATATTCTCGAGTTCATCGAAGATGAACTCACCGAGAGCGGTCTTTCGGCGGAAGTACTTTGTTTTGAGGTCACCGAGTCTGCGGCCGTTTCCAATCTCAAGAAGGCCCAGGTTTTTATTGATGCGCTGCGTGAGCACGGTTGCACGATCTCCCTGGATGATTTTGGTGCGGGATTGAGTTCGTTCGCCTATCTCAAGAACTTCAATGTCGACACCTTGAAGATCGACGGCAGTTTTATACGCGACATTACCGACAATCGGATCTCCGAATCGATGGTTGCGGCGATTACTCAGGTTGCGAAGGTCATGGAGCTCGAGACGGTCGCCGAATACGTCGAGAGTGAAGAAACGCGCAAACTGATTACGGAACTTGGTGTTGACTATGCTCAGGGCCACACTGTCGGCAAGCCAATTCCATTCGACGAGGCGCTGCAGCAGCTGTCAGACAAGAACAAGACCTCGACCGCCTGAAGCGCCCAGGTTGTGCCTGGCGTGCGCACCGCCGGCCGGCCACTATTATCGACATTATTGCTACTAATGCATTTTTGGCGATTTTCTGTCTTCATGATAGGTATACTCTGTCGAATTCGTCCGAGAACCGTCTCGGCGATGCCAGCAGGAGTTTTTCACGATGAGTTTCCCACTTCCAGGACGCAGGTCGGCGTTGTTTGTAACGCTTTGCGCATTGCTTTGCATCAGCTGGACCGCGTCAATGGCAGCGCCACCTAAAGAAGCATCGTCGCGGCAGAAAGAGGCCTGGGCAACCGAGTGGTCCGAGAAAGTCGGAGTGACGCTCGAGTACAGTTTCGATTCAAGCGGTCCGGACGCGTGGGATTCTGCCGAGCATCCGCTCGTGTTCGTTACTACTGAGGGCCCCGGTTATGGTGGCCTGCTAAGCGGCGTGACGCTGCCCGGGTTTGCAATCATCGATGCGGATACGCGCGAAGTCGTCACGAGTCAGACGTACGACGTACTTTCCTGGGGTTGGAGCAACGTTTTCGAGCCGCACGGTCTCGGTGTATCGCCGGACGGCCAATGGATCTATCTGCCCACTGGCGAAGGTTCATTTGGAACCATGGGCGAAAACGCGGGACGTTTCCTGGTGATCAATGCCAGGACACTGAAGATCGACAAAGTGATCAAGCTGCAGGGACAGGCACACCACGCCAAGTCATTTGTCACTCCGTCAGGCGAGCAACGCGCACTCCTGTATGGCTGGTCGCAACCTATGTTTGTACTCGATCCGGCTGATGATAATCGTGTCGTCGGGAGCGTTTCTCACCAGGAACAGGGTAGCGAAGGTTATTTGTATTTTGCATCGCCCAACGGCGATCAAATTATTGGCACTGGACGGTATCGCAGTTTCGACATGCGTAAGCACCTGACAGATAACCCGATCTGGATAGTGGATACCGAAACCTGGAAAGTGAAGAAGTGGATACAGGTACACGACAGCGCACCGACGTGGATCAATTACAGTTCGGATCAAAAGTTTGCCTACATCACAGGTTCGCGCAATAGCATCGTCTTGAAACTGGATCTGGAAGAGCAGAAGGTCGTCACTGAACAACGCGCCGGAGTTGACGGACCGTACGGCAATCACTTTGGCTGGGACGATCGCTACATCTACACGATTGGCAAGGGCGAGGAGTCACACAACCGCGGCAAGATGCTCGGCATGGTCGATGCGGCAACAATGGAGATGCCGGATTCCAGAGCGATGAATCAGTTTTACACAGGATGTATTCGTGGTGACCATGGAACGTTGCATCCCAACCCTGAGGCCAACGAGCTATGGATCAGTTGTAACGCTAGTTTCGAAGTTGTCATTTTCGATCTCGATCTGAGAGAAGTCACCGGGCGGATTCCGTTGCCGAATGGTGGCAGCACTCATTCCGGTGCGTTTGTCTCGTATCCGGGTGGCTGGAGTGAACCCGGAGAGACCCTGTCGGACATGAACGGCCTGCACGGCAGTGTGCTGGAACTCAAACGCAAGCTTGTTGCTGGTGGCACGCTGGCCGATTCTCCTGCAGGTGCCCTGCACGTGTATGCAACGACGCGACCGCCGGCGGTTCCTTATTCAGGTGACCCGGCATTTGCCAAAGGTGCAAGGGTCTTTGGCGCGATCGCAGGCGTTGGCTGCAAGACTTGTCATGGTGAGTACGCCGAGGGCGATCTCGGTGTCGGTCCGTTTATTCGCGGCGCATCGGAGGGGACGATTCGTGCTGCTATCGAAGGAATCCCGGAGATGTACGTAGTTAGAAGCGTCATCAAAGAAGACGAGATCAAGGCAATTGTTGCTTATGTGGCAAATCTCGGCACGATGCAGGTTGCCCGAACGCTGGCGAAACGAGGCCGTTTCATGCCGGCCGAGATTAGCATTCGTCCCGGGACCAGCGTACAGCTGGTCATTCAGAATTCAGGATTCCAGCCGTATACCTTCAAGAGCGACAACATGGGCTTTGCTGACCTGACGATTCCCGGGCGCAGTTCTGGATCCATCGAATGGAAAGCACCAGACGCCGAGGGTGAATATTCACTGTATTGCGCAGACTGTAAGCTGAAGGACCAGTTTTATTCACTACACGTGGATTCAGAGGCAGCCGAATTTCGCACCGTAGTTCCCGCGAGTACGCTTGCCGCCGAAGACGCAATGTAACGGTACAGAGCTAGTGCCGGTGGGGTCTTCCGCTGGCACAACCGCAGGCTGTAGCGGCCGGGCTCTTCTTGTCGACCACAGTGCTGCGTTTGAGCACACCGAGTTTCAATCCGACTCCGCCCGTAATTATCTTGCGTACAGGCTGGCCGCTTTCCGGATCATGCGTCAGAGCGGCGTCGTTCATGCGCTGAAACACCTCAAAGCGCCGCGGTTTGTCCGCGGGGTCGCTGGGAATCGTTTCGTATACGTAAGTCGGCATTGTTAACCTGTGCTGCCATGGCTGTGATTCTGATGGTAAACTACTCTGAACGCTTGCACACGTTTGCAGGCGGTTTTTTTATGGTATTGATTTGCATAACAAACGAATGAGTAGGTGAGGCAATGTCGGACCTTCAATCCACTGAGCCTGTTGTCATTCGCCCCGAAGACATTGAGACAAACTGGAACTGGGATCGGCCGATTGCAGCGCCGGGACGTACTCATGTCGATTTCGAGGAGCGAGTGGACTTCAGGCGTTTGCACAAATATCGCGTCGCACGTGCCCAACAGGCGCTGGCGGACTCGGGCCTCGGCTCGTTGCTGTGCTTTGACAACAACAATATCCGCTACCTGACCAGCAGCGTGATCGGCGAATGGAGTCGCGACAAGGTTTGCCGTTATGCGTTATTCACAGGTGATGCCAATCCGTACCTCTGGGATTTCGGATCGGCGGCAGCGCATCATCGTTTGTATGCGCCGTGGCTGAAGACCGATCATTGCAAAGCCGGCATGCTCGGCTTACGCGGTTCCGTGCCGGAAGAGGCAAACCTGCTGAAGAACGCCGCCCGCGAAATTCATGATTTGCTGAAATCTCAAGGCGTCGCTGATATGCCGGTGGGTGTGGACATCATAGAACCGCCGATGATGTTCGCATTGCAGCAAGAGGGCCTGGACATTCGCGACGGTCAGCAGGTGTTTCTCGACGCCCGACAAATCAAGAGCATGGATGAAATCATACTGTTGAACATGTCGGCAGCAATTGTCGACGGGGCTTACCAGGAAATTTCCGAACAGCTAAAGCCCGGTGTGCGTGAGAATGAAATGGTCGCGATGGCGAACAAGTTCCTGTACGACAATGGTTCCGACGACGTCGAAGCAATTAATGCTGTATCGGGCGAGCGCTGCGCACCGCATCCACACAACTTTACGGATCGCATGTATCGTCCGGGTGACCAGGCATTCTTCGACATCATTCAGTCCTACATGGGTTACCGAACCTGCTATTACCGAACGCTCAATGTTGGATTGTCTACGCCCGCCCAGGAGGATGCCTACAAGCAAGCGCGCGAGTGGATCGATGCTGCAATCAATCTCGTTCGTCCGGGAACGATGACGGACAAGATCGCAGCGTTATGGCCGAAGGCTGAAGAATTCGGTTTTGCGAATGAGATGGAGGCGTTCGGCCTGCAATTCGGGCACGGACTCGGTCTGGCGTTGCACGAGCGGCCCATCATTAGCCGGCTTGTTTCATTCGACAATCCGTTCGAATTGCAGGAAGGCATGGTATTCGCTCTCGAAACCTATTGTCCGGCGGCTGATGGAAACGGTGCTGCCCGCATCGAAGAGGAAGTTGTGGTTACGAATGATGGCTGCAAGGTTATTACGTTGTTCCCGGCGCAGGATCTCTTCATCGCGAACAAGTACTGAGGCCGCAAGAGCCGGGGGATCAACATGTCCACACATACACCAAGGTTCGTTCACTTCATCGCGATAGTGGTTGCGGTGCTGCTGCTTGTCGGCTGCGGTCAGAAATCGGATGACGGGCCCATTCTGATCAAGTTCCCGCATGTGACGGCGCCAGGCACACCAAAAGGTCAGGCGGCAGATCGCTTCAAACAAATTGTGGAGGAGCGTTTAGCCGGACGCGTGGTCGTCGAAGTGTACCCATCGGGTCAACTGATGAGCGACGATGATTCGCTGGACGCGTTGGCATTCGGCGAAGTGCAAATGATCGCGATATCTCTTTCCAAGCTTGATCGATTGACGCACAAATTTCAGGTATTCGATTTGCCATTTCTGTTTCCGGATCTGGCTACGATTGAGCGATTTCAGGCAAGCGCCGAGGGCATGTCATTGCTTGATTCCATGAGCGACAAAGGCTTGCAGGGGCTTTCTTTCTGGCATAACGGCATGAAGCAGTTCGGCGGGCCGGTACCGATGCGCAGTCCCGCAGCAGCGCAAGGACTGAAGTTTCGTGTCATGGAATCCGACGTACTGCAGGCGCAGGTGCTGCAGATCGGAGGAAATCCTCAGAAAATGGCCTTTGGGGAGGTATATCAAGCGCTGCAGACAGGCGCGGTCGATGCGCAAGAAAATACCTGGTCCAATATTTACTCATCGAAGTTCTATGAGGTGCAGGACTACCTGATGGAAACCAACCATGGGTACATCGGCTATCTGGTGACCGTTAATCCGTCCTTCTGGAATTCGTTGCCAGATGACATTCGGCCTGAGCTAGATGCCATTGTTCAGGAAGTCAGCGTCTGGGCAAAAGAGCAGGCATCGAAGATCAACGAGGAAGGAAAACAGAAGATTATTTCCTCCGGTAATTCGGAAGTCATGACCCTGACTGCGGAAGAGTTGTCTGAATGGGAATCCGCCATGCGACCGGTGTGGGAAAAATTCGAAAGCAATATTGGCGCGGATCTCATTGCAGCAGCGCTCGCCGCGCGGCAATAAAGCCAACATGAATCTGCGGGGAGTCATCAATCGCCTGGAAGAAGGCTTGTTGGCGGTACTGCTGACACTGATGACCGTTTTGACGTTCGTGCAGGTAGTCCTGCGCTACGCTTTCAATAGCGGCATCGCCTGGTCACTTGAAGCGACCACCTACTCTTTTGCAGCACTGGTGTTCATCGGCATGTCCTATGGTGTGCGGACACACACGCACATTGCTGTTGATCTGTTTACGCGCAAGTTGCCAAAGAAGATCGAGCGTTCCGTCAATATCTTCGCGATTGCCGCTTGCCTCGTATACGCGGCGCTGATGCTTTACGGCTCCATGGTGTTCGTGGAGCGACTGCTGGACCTCGGAAACTATGCGCGTGATGTGCCTGCTCCGAAGTGGCTGCTCACAGTAACGATGCCGCTCGGTTTCGCATTGCTGGCATTTCGTTTTCTCGAAGCAGGCTGGCACCTGCTTCATGACGACGGTAGTCAGAACAACAGTCCGGAGGAACAAGCGTGACCGCCGTGTTTCTTCTGGCGATGCTCTTCGTACTGTTATTTGTCGGCGTGCCGGTGGCCGTGTCGCTGGGCCTTGCGAGCATCCTGACGATGCTGTTGTTCGGCGATCAGTCGTTGCTGTCAATGGCGCAGAAGTCCTTCCACACGATGCATGTGTATCCACTGCTCGCAGTTCCATTCTTTGTGCTTGCCGGGGCATTCATGACAACCGGAGGGGTCGCGCGGCGCATGATCGATTTTGCGAATGCGCTGGTCGGGCATTTCCGCGGCGGTCTCGCAATGGCGGCGCTACTCGCGAGTGCTTTTTTTGCGGCGGTTTCCGGGTCGGCTCCGGCGACCGTGGTTGCCGTCGGAAGCGTAATGATTGGCGGCATGGTCGCCTCCGGATATTCGAAAAAGTTTGCAGCCGGGGTCATCTGTAATTCGGGAACACTGGGTATCCTGATTCCCCCATCTCTGGTGATGGTCGTATATGGGGCGATAACGGAATCATCCATTGGCAAGCTGTTCATAGCTGGTGTGTTGCCGGGCATCATCCTCACGCTGGTCATGATGCTCACGCTGGTCGTTATCGCTCGCAGGCAAAAAATGCCGCGGCAGGAGCGCGCGAGTTTTCGCACGGTAGTAAAGACATTTCGCGAAGCGTTGTGGGGCCTCATGCTCGTCGTGATAATTTTGGGTGGCATCTATGCGGGTATATTCACGCCGACCGAAGCCGCTGCGGTATCGGCGGTTTACGCTTTTTTCATCGCAATCTTCGTTTACAAGGATATTAGCTGGAAGCATGTACCCGACGTTCTGATCGAGGCCAGTCGCATAACGGTTATGCTGATGTTCATTATCGCGAATGCTTTCATGTTTGCATTCCTGTTAACGACGGAACAAATACCGCAGTTCGCATCTGAAATGCTTGTCGGCATGGGACTGCCGGTCTGGGGATTCCTGCTTCTGTTGAATGTTCTGTTGTTGCTCGCAGGCAATTTCATGGAACCGACTTCGGTCGTTCTGATTCTGACGCCGATCGTGTTTCCGATTGCCATGGACATGGGTATCGATCCGATTCACCTGGGTATCCTGATGATCGTCAATATGCAGATCGGCCTCGTGACGCCGCCGGTCGGCCTGAATCTGTTTGTAACGGCGGGTGTTGCGAAAATGTCTCTCGAGGACACGATTAAGGCATCATTCCCGTGGCTAATTGTGCTGCTCGCAGTTCTGATGTTGATCACTTTTGTGCCCTGGATATCACTCGTAGTGCCGGAGTTGCTGTTCGAATGAAAAGAAAAGTTACCATTCGCGACGTCGCAAACCTTGTTGGAGTTCATCACTCGACAGTCTCGCGCGCGTTGAGCCCGGAGAAGCGCGACAAAATATCGCCGGCTGTCGTCAAAAAGGTTGAGAAAGCAGCCAAGAAGCTGGGTTACGTTCCGAACATCGTTGCCTCGTCTCTTAAACAAAATCGGACGTTCACTATTGGCGTACTGATCCCGGACCTGACGAACCCTCTATTTCCACCGATCATCCGTGGTATTCAGGATACCGCCGAAGCCGCAGGTTACACGCTCATCACTTCAAACACCGATGACGACGCGCAGAAAGAAACGGACGCACTGCGCATGATGCAGGGGCGCTCGATTGAAGGTGTGATCATCGCCACGGCCCGCCGTGAGGATCCGATCGTCGAACAATGCATTGCGAATGACATTCCATTCGTTCTCGTAAACCGGACCGTGGATCGCGATGGCGTCAATGCGGTTATTCTCGATGAGGATTACGGCGTTCGTTCAGTTCTCGATCATCTGATGAGTTTGAAGCACAAAAGGATTGCTCACGTCGGGGGCCCGCAACACACTTCGACGGGGTTTCATCGCGCAAAAACATTTGCCGATTATCTGCGCACCCATAATTTCCCAGCCGATCTCATCGAGCCAGCTCAAAAATTTACGGTGGAAGAAGGCAGGCAGGCATTCGGTCGAATTCTCGCTCGCGATAACAGCTTTTCTGCCATCGTCGCGGGCAACGACCTACTGGCGCTGGGATGTATGGATGCGATGCGCGATGTCGGACTGCTCGTACCCGACAATGTTTCGATTACCGGCTATGACGACATCTCATTCCTGGCGCGTATGAGTCCGGCGTTGACGACAGTGCAGGTGCCGAAATACGAAATGGGATCTCAGGCGGCCAAGACATTGCTTGACCTGATTGGCGGCGAGAGCATGGCGCCGGTTGTACTACGGATGCAGCCACGACTCGTCGTCAGAAATTCAACGGCTGTCGCGTCTCGTTAGCCCAGATGGAAGACGCGGCGCGCGTTTTCTGAATAGATCTTTCTCCTGACCTCATGGCTGATTGGTGCTGCGTCGAGCCAACGAGTGCCGGCGGCGCTCGGCGCAAACGGGTAGTCGACTCCAAATAGAATGCGCTCCGGGCCCAGGACTTTCAGCGACAATTCCAGAATCGGGTCCCAGAACATCGCACTGGTCGTAATTACAAAGTTGTCTCGGAAATACTCACTGGGTTTGCGTTTGATGGTCGCCAATTCTTCGCGAGCCGATATCTTGTCGAGCCGGTCGAGCCAAAAAGGTAGTCCCTCGCCCATGTGACCAAGCACGATTTTCACATCGGGAAACTCATCGAAAACACCTGACAAAAGCAAGCGTATAGCGTGTGTGGCCGCCTCCGCGTGAAATCCCCACATCGGGCTGTCCATCGAATAGTCAGCAAATGGCCCGTACATCTGGGGTGGAGGTTTGCGCGGGTGCATGTATATCGCCGCATTATTTGCCTCTGCCGATTCGAATATAGGCCAGAATTTCTGGTTATCGAGGTACTCGCCTTTCGTATAGGAATTAATTAGCACGCCGTTCAAGCCTAACGTCGACATGCCACGTTCGATCTCAAGAGCGGCCGCTGTCGGATCCTGCGGCGCGATCGTCGTTAATCCGGCGAACCGATCCGGGTATTTCTCAATAGCCACAGCGAGCAGGTCATTCGTGTGCCGGGCCAGCTCCGTTCCCTGCTCAGGCCCGAAAATCTGCACGCCCGGTGACCATAGTGACAGGAGCTGCATATCGATGCGCCCCGCGTCCATGTTGGCAATGCGGCCGTCACCAAGGTCGAGCAGTTGTTGTGTGAGTTCAACGTGCTTTGGCGGTAGGCCAAGCGCAACCTCGTCCGTCGGATTACTGGCTATAAACTCTGCGGTAGCGTCGTAAACCTCAGAAGTGCCGAAAGTCTCCTCGGTCGCGATGCGAAAGTACTCGCTGTCAGTCGCAGCTCGTGCGATGGAGATTGGGGTCAGAGCTGATGCTGTCGAGAGCAGGGCAGTCCGCTGAAGAAACTTGCGTCGGGACGTGTCTGTCATTGTGGTGTCGCTCCTGGCAGTAAGGTGATAGCGGCCGAAACCATTGAGGATCGCTGGTGCGACACCGAGCATTATCTTCCCTGCATGCGACAGCCTCGTCTTTTGCGTGCAATCGTTTGCACACAAGACATGTTCTCTTTATAAAGAAACAGTCCATCAAAAGCAAAGGCAAGCCGTCCCGGTGTGCCGTCATCTGTTTTCGTTGATGGGCTGATAAACTCGCCGCTATGGAGTCACGCCAGAAAAGGACGACAGCGACCGCAATCAATGACCTGCCAGTGGAGCTGATGGATGTCGCATCGCGCTGGTTCGACAGGCTGGAATCGGAACAGCAAAGCTTCGGCCTGGTCGACGCCACGATCGAGCCACTGGCGAAATTCGTGGCATGCAGTGAATTCGCCGCCAATGCCCTGTTGCGGGAGTGGCAATGGTTTGCGGGCCGACAGGAATCGATAGATGAGGCCCCCGACAAATCCGCGCTCGACGATTTCGTAGAACAGGTCAGGCAAAGTGGCGTGGATATTGATGTCGCCAAGGAACAATTGCGTCGCTTTCGGCACCGATACATGCTGCAAATTCTGTGGCGGGAAGTCTCTGGAACTGCGACGCTCGACGAAACCTTGTCGTCGCTTTCAGACCTTGCAGATGGCCTGCTCGATGCCGCAAGCGGTTTCGCTGAGCGCCGCTTGCGCGAGCGTTACGGAATTGTGCGAGGTGATGATGGCAAGCCCGTGTCGCTCGTTATTCTCGGCATGGGAAAACTCGGCGGTAAAGAACTCAATTTCTCGTCAGATGTCGATCTGATTTTCTTGTTTCCGTCAGGCGGGGAAAGCGATGGCGAGAAATGTGTGAGTGCGCAGGAGTACTTCACACGCGTGTCCCGGCACATCGTCGCGCTGCTCGATGAAGTCACTGCCGACGGTTTCGTGTTTCGTATCGATACGCGACTTCGCCCTTTCGGCGACAGCGGCCCACCCGTTGTCAGTTTCGCCGCTCTCGAGTCCTACCTCCTGCAGCATGGCCGTGGCTGGGAGCGATACGCCTACGTCAAGGCGCGCATCGTTGGCCCGCGTCCACCGGAGGGCGTTGCGAACGAATTACAAGAAGACCTCGTAACGCCTTTCGTATATCGCCGCTACCTCGACTACGGCGTATTCGAATCGCTACGAGAGATGCAGGGGCTGATCGCCGCCGAAGTAAAGCGGCGCGAAATGGCTGACAACATCAAGCTGGGGCCGGGTGGCATTCGCGCTATCGAATTCATTGTGCAGTCGCTGCAATTGGTGCGCGGCGGCAGTCGCACGGAGTTGCAGGAACGCGGACTATTACGCGTTTTGCCCAGACTCGTGGGGCGGCACGGTCTCGGAGAGTCCAGCGCCGAACACCTGGCAGACGCCTACCAGTTTCTACGCCGGCTCGAAAATTTCATTCAGGCAATACGTGACCAGCAGACTCACGACCTGCCGACTGAGCAAATCGATCGGGCCCGTCTGTGCCTGGCAATGGGATACCCGGACTGGGCAGCGCTCGTTGCCGACCTCGATCGTCATCGTGGCAACGTGACGAGGGAATTTGAAGCGATTGCTTTTCGTGATAACAGTGACGAGCCAGATGATCGTCTGCAACAACGATTGGCGAAAATGTGGCAGAGCGATGCGGAACCCGCCGCCTGGTCACAATTACTGCAGGAGGAGGGTTTCGAGCAGGCAGGCGAGCTCGCAACACGCCTCGCTGTCTTTGCAAATTCGCCTGGAACACAGCAGATCGACTCGACAGCGAGCCGCCGCCTGCAGAAATTCATGCCCAATCTGCTGGTGCTGCTAAAAGCAAACGAGCAGCCATTATCGGCACTGAATCGAAGCATCGCGCTGATCGAAAAAATACTGCGTCGCAGCGCCTACCTGGCACTGCTAAATGAAAACAGCCAGGTACTGGCGAGACTCGTGAGTTTTTGCGAGCGCAGTGCCTACATTGCGGAGCAACTGGCCAGATTTCCGGTCCTGCTGGATGAATTGCTCGATCCTGTAATTCAATCGGAACGTATTACCAAAGACGAGTTTGATGCCGAGCTCCAGCAGCGTCTTGAATACAGCTCTGCCGACGACAGCGAAACACAAATGGCCGTTCTGGCCCGATTTCAGCGGGCGAGCATGTTTCGCGTCGCAGTCGCTGACTTCTCTGGAAACCTGCCGATAATGAAGGTTAGTGACAGCCTGACGTTTCTCGCCGAGACGGTCCTGAACCATGCCCTAAGCATCGCATGGAAAGATATGACGGAGAAACATGGCGTCCCGGAGTATGTGATCGACGGTACGCGGCACGATGCTGGCTTCGGAATTGTTGCGTACGGCAAGCTCGGCGGCTTGGAACTGTCCTACGGTTCGGATCTCGACCTCGTGTTCCTGCACGATTCCCGCGGGACAGAACAAAGCACCCGCGGCGACAAGCCGCTCCAGAACACGATGTTTTTCACGCGCCTGGTACGCCGGCTGTCGCACTTCCTGACGACACAAACTGGGTCCGGCATGCTTTACGAAGTCGATACGCGTTTGCGACCAGACGGTCAGTCGGGTGTCATGGTGAGCAGTGTCGAAGCGTTCGAACGCTACCAGGAAGAACATGCGTGGACCTGGGAACACCAGGCATTGCTTCGTGCACGACCGGTCGCAGGAAGCGATTCTATCGCGCGGGCGTTCGAGCGCATTCGTGCCGAGACCTTGTCCGCCAGGGTTCATCCTGATCGCCTGCGTAACGACGTCGCGGATATGCGCATGCGCATGCGCGCAAAGCTGGACAACGGTGATGCAGAGTTTTTTGACCTGAAACAAGGTAGCGGCGGTATCGCAGATATCGAGTTCATCGTGCAGTATCTTGTCCTGGCGAACGCAGAACAGCACGCGCCCGTGTTCCACTATTCAGACAACATTCGGCAGCTTGATGCATTGGCCGAGACTGATTGCATTAGTGATCAAACATCATCTCGCCTGCAGGACGTGTACAAGATCTACCGGCTGCGTCTGCATCACCTGACGCTCGACGAGAAGAGGCCGCTCGTGTCGCAGAGCGAGTTCATTGCAGAACGCGATTACGTGACAGGGCTCTGGGAGCAGACGTTCGGCGCTGATGCGTCATAGCCTGCGGTGCAGGCATGGGCTTATAATTCGCAGTCTTCACGGCACTCGACAGGAACTTCAGTGGCACACAAAGCAGGCACCGTTGACGAGGATCTGATTCCCGCAAATGCACAGCATCGCTACCAGGTGAGCGGGCAGGACCTTCCCCTGTCGTGTCCGATGCCGGGCATGTACCTGTGGAATTCGCATCCGAAGGTGTTTTTGCCCATAGAAGAGACTGGTGAGGCGAAATGCCCGTATTGCGGTGCTCAATATCAACTCGGTGAGGATTGACGTCAATATCAACATAACATCACCGAATGCGCTTCTAAATGTCGTTAAAATCGCCAAAGTGCTCGTTTTTCAAGGATTAGCATGCGCATGCATCACCACGGCGGATTGCTTGTAAAACT
>Ga0255052_10000569_pt1 | contig 29502 bp, 27 predicted proteins | sample JV7_2_21_MG_FD_188632 | JGI IMG/M metagenome (GOLD analysis project Ga0255052, IMG submission 188632) | Seawater microbial communities from Jervis Inlet, British Columbia, Canada - JV7_2_21 | ecosystem: Environmental > Aquatic > Marine > Inlet | place: Canada: British Columbia | collected...
GACTCCTGCCAGAACCTGCTGGATTGTGTCGAGGCCGGTATTCCCGTCGAGATTGTGCCGGTCACACTGATGGGCCTGATTGCACCCGTCACACTTGTGGGTGCCCTGGTCTTTCATTGCGTTGACGTCCTGACCGGGATAACGATGGCGCAGATTGTCCGGCCCGGTTCGCCGGTCCTGTTCGGCGGAGCACCCGCCACCTTCCACATGAAGGCGGCAAGCTCACCGATGGCCGCCATCGAGGCCCAGCATCTGAACGTCGCGTATGTCGCAATCGCGAAATCGCTCGATTTGCCGACGCAGGCGTACATGGCGCTCGGTGACGGCAAGTTTCTCGATGCGCAGGCAGGCGGCGAGACTTTCAGCAGTGCCCTGCTCGCCGCGCTCGCTGGCGTGAATTCCGTATCCGGTCCCGGGATGCTCGACTTCGTACTGACCTTCAGCTTGCCAAAGCTCGTCTTCGACAACGAAGTCTGTGGCCAGGCGCTGCATTTCGTGCGCGAGATCAGGCCGCTCGACGACCTGCCGACGGCCGACCTCGTCGCCCATTTGATGCAGGAGGATCACCTGATCACGGCGCCGCACACGCTCGAGCACTGGCCGCAAGAGCTGTACCTCACGGATCCCGTCATCGATCGCGAAAATCGCGAGACCTGGGAGGAAAAAGGTTCGCGCCTGCTGTACGACCGGGCCTGCGAGGAGGTCGAGCAGCGACTGTCCGCCTATACGCCTGTCGAAACGGACTCCGCCGCCGATACCGCGATGCGCGAGCTCGTACGGGATGGTTTCCTGGAGCAACAGGACTTGCCGGAGTTACCTGCCCTGCCTGTTCCGCAGACGTCTGTGGCAAGTACCGGTCGCCGCGGTCGAAAAGGCCGGCGACGGCGTGGCACGTAGCACGATCAGGACCACGCCACTACGAATCGTTGTCTGCCGCCCGGCGTTGCACACACCGCTTGAGATGAATATCAACGTTGCAGATGTGATTGGCCAGCCACTCTTCCATATTATCCGTAAGGCTTCGGGCGACGATCTCATCGTAACCGTTCGCTGCATAGCGCTCTTTAAACTCGGACAAGACCTCAAGAAAATCCGCGTGTGCGTCCTTGTTCTTTCGGGCCACGGGGCAGCGAAGTTCACTCATGCACTGCTCCTCGAAGCCAAAGTGGCCACGGCAGTATAGAAAGAGACTGTCGAGAAAGTCGGGATAGACTGCGCGCCCCTGACCTGCGTCGAGTGCGGCACGGTAATCGGCTGCCATTCTGAAGATCATCTTGTGGTCCTCATCCACGCGGGCGACACCGGTAGCGTATTCCTCGCTCCACCTCATTTTCAATTCCCGAAAATCACAGTAGAAAGACAGTCAACCGATCCGGCAAGACTCGTGGCGCTTCCGGCGATTACCGTCAAATATCGCACGATACGAACATCACTTGATAATAACCATTGCGGTAAATACAGACACGGTGGTTTTCGAGGACTCGGAAAACTCCGATAGTGCTACCATCGGAGCGAATGGGCATGGGGCCGTAGCTCAGCTGGGAGAGCGCCGCGTTCGCAATGCGGAGGTCGGGAGTTCGATCCTCCTCGGCTCCACCACTCCCTTTGTTTTACAGCGACTTAAAAGCGCCTGTTATCGACTTTTTGTTGTATTCACGGAGCAGTCGCCGGGCATTTCGCAGCCAGCGACAGCTGTCGCAAGCACAACGCCGAATGCTGTGATTTTCACGGGACAGGTAGGCATCGATGTAGTCGACGCTGAATTCGAATGTGCCGACCAGCGCTTCCATTGGCTGATCCATCAATACGCTGAATTCGTCGTTTTGATTGAGCCAGTGGCACTCCTTGCCCTGCTCGCAGGCCTGGCAGGAACCGTGTTTCGGATTGTAATACCGGTGCATCGGGCAATCGCTGGCATCGATGTGCGACGCCATCAACATGCGCGGGTAGGTCAGCGCTTCGATGAATTTCTGTCGCATCGGACCCCCGGCGTTTTTGCACGATTAAGTCCCTTGATCATACCTCAGCTTGTCACTGCTTGCTGATCACCTGGATCGACTCCAGTGCCTCCAGGTACTCCGCGACATGCTCGAGCGGCACGTCGCCGAGCTGTGCCACGAGCCAGTCGCGGATGTCGCTGACCGTGCGCTCTCCGTCCACGAAATTCAGTGCCTCGTAGGTAAACATGCGGCCGCCACCATGTGGTGTGCTGTGCCCGGGAAGTTGTAGCTCAGCGAGTTTCTCAGTGCCGAGTTTGTCTTCTATGTAGGAGTAACCGAAGGCATGCATCGGGCCTTCGATGTCCGGATTACGGGCGTAAACCGCTTCATCTCGGGGCACGAAGATCGCCGGCACGGGTATCACGAACAGCGCCTGCAGCTGCTCGAGGAAAGCGTTCGCGTGCTGCAAGTCGACTTCACTAAGCGTCGCAAAGGTGCCGATGCTCTGGACCTTGCTTCGTTCTATCGCGAAGTGCACGTCTGTTGAAGCTGCCGCATCCAGCGCCGGCAGTTCGGCCCGCTGCCCTCGTAATTCGGCACCGCGCGCAAACGCATTGCGCCGCAGCATCTCGAGTACGGCCGGCACGTCCTCGTCCGACATATTGGCCAGGAACCAGCCGCTGACGGCGCCGATGAACGCGGCACGCTTGAGCTTCGTCGGATCGATGTTCGCTGCCAGGTCGTAGTTGGTGTGAATGTAGCGGTCGGGCCAGTCGTGCAGATACAGTCCCGGAATACGCCAGGTCCCCTCGAAAAAGACGTCGTGGTCGCTGCCCATGTCGAGACCTTCCATCTGCGCAAGCAACGGCTCCTTGCCGCCTTCGGGGGCATAAAGCGGGAAATCGGCGTCCTCGCCATCGGCGAAGCGTTGCGTCTGGTCGTTCATGAAGTGGCCAATCTCGTGGCCGAGATCCGCAATGAACGACGGCACGCTGTACGGCCCTCCCGAGATGCGAAAGACGGCTTTCGTCACGGGCCCGCCGCCCACCATGTCCATATGAATGTTGGCCTTGATGCGCGAGGGATCGTCGTGCTGCGCCAGGTACATGATGCTGCCTTCGATCTCTGCTGGCCACAGGAATCGCAACGTGCGTCGCGGCGGTGGCAGGATGCCACTACGTATCAGCGCGTTCAGCGTGCGCGCCGTTTCGAGTATGGCCATGCAACCCGAGGCATTGTCGTTGGCGCCCGGGCGCGGATGGTCGAGGTGACAGGTGTAATGAATGACCTCGTCTTGCTTGTTCGTTCCTTCGATAGCGGCCGTGACGTACTCGTAGTGTCCTTTCTCGTGGCTTGCATCGACCTTGGCATGAAACAGGATCTCCTCGCCCGCGCCGAGTCGCTGCTGCAATTTGCGGGCTTCGCCCAGTGAAATCATGAAGCCAAAGGATTCCGTCTTTGGAAAACTGCTCAAATGTCCCCAGCGGACGAGGCGATCGTCTTCTTTCCACCACGCACTGCGTTGATTCGGTGCGTAGGAAATGATGCCGGCCGCGCCCTTCTCACCCACGGCGAGTTCGACAATGGCCCCGGGCTGGCTGGACGTGAGAACGAGTTTGCCCGCCACGTCCTTGCCCGCGTAATCGGCCTCGCCGGTGCCCGCGCCGACGTCGACAAGCGTCGTTGTGACTTCGCCCGACAAGCTGTCCTGCGCCAGCGTCAACGGCACCGAGCCCCAGTCGCCGAGTCGCCGCACGCGCCGGGTCTCGCCGTCGACCTGCTCGAGTTCCCAGAGCCCCGCGAAGCGTACGTCCCAGACGGGCCGCGACTTCTGGGTGCCGAACATCGTTTTGCCATCGGCCGCAAAGCGCAGAATCTCGACGTCGTCGAGGCCGTACAGTTTCAGCTGATCGTAAATATGCTGTGTCGCAACCCTGAATTGCCGGCTCGCGCGCATGCGATGTTGCAGCGTAACCGTGTCGAGATTGCGTTTGGCCGCCTCACCCGAGGTTTCCTCTGCGATCTGTTGCAGCGTTTCTTCCGGTACCAGGTCGCGCAGGTCAGCATTGGCGGACAGCGATACGGTTAGCAATACGGTTAACAGTACGAACGGCAGCAGTGCTGCAAGCGAGCGTTGCATGATTATTCCTCGTTCGTTCGCGATGGGCCGCAGTAGCGATTATTACTACTTTTGATGAGAATGACGGTGCCAGCTTGATCGAAGGTCGCTTCCACCCAGCAGGTACCGACATGCCGTCCGCCAACGCCGGCGCTGCGGCGACGATCGTACCAGCGGGCGCCGCCCTGTTTTGCCGCGCTCTCGTACTCGCGGGACCACGACGGGTCGCCGTAGGCCTCGATCATCTCGTCGATATTCTTACCCATCCAGTCGGCGTACTCCTGAATCGGCGCGGCCGTACCGGAACTGGACTTTCCGTCAGTTCCCGCACAGGCGACGAGCGCCAGGACGAGCAATATCAGAGATACATGTCGCATGATTCTTACCTTTATCGATCGCGGCTCGGGAACGGGGACGCAGATTGTACATTGCCGGACCGGCGAGTTTGCGCCGGCAAGATAGTAAGGGCAATCCGCAATGCAGCGGCGAGCCCCGCCCTTGTACTCTCTGGCATACCATGCCGTCCCGCCAGAAACACCTGCGACAACTCCTCTGCGTGGCTTGTCTTTCTTCCCTGCTCGCCGTAGGTGCGGCCGAACCATTGCACGACCCGGACAACGGTGCACTTTCCGGGACCTTCCACTTTCCGGACAGTACCGAGGGCGCCCGTCTTGTCCCGCGTGGCCGCCATGCGTTCTCCATGTTTGTCATCACCTCCAGCCACTCCACCAACGAGGATCGTGGCATCGAGATGCTGACGCTCGACGGCGAAACAACGCGCCTGGAGCTCACGTACCGCTACGGGTTGGGCGAACGGCTCGAGATCGGCATGCGGCTGCCCTACGTCTGGCACGAATCCGGCAGCTTTGACTCATTCGTCGAGAACTGGCACCAGGCATTCGGCCTGCCGCTCGGCAGTCGCGACGGGCGCGAGCACAATCAACTGGAGTTTTCCTACCAGGACACGTCCGGCACGCAGTTCGATTATCGGAATCACTCAAATGGCATCGGCGACCTGCGCCTGATTGCGGGCTGGCGGCTCACTGACGGTCCCAACCATAGCTCGGCATTGCGCTTCGGCGTCAAGCTGCCGACGGGTAGCAGCGAAGACTTCCACGGTAGCGGGGGCACCGACATCAGCCTCGGTATCGCCGGCGACTGGAAGCAACTCTTCGGCTTAAGCAAGTTAAATGGCTTTTACCGCGCTCATGTGAACTACATTGGCGAGCCGGACCTGCTGCCCGATCGTTACAACGAATTCATCGGGCAGATTTCGACGGGCGTCGGCTACCAGTTGTTTGAATCGTTTGAATTGCGTCTGCAGGCGGCCGCGCGCGGCGCTAATTACGAATCCGAAGTCGAAATACTTGGGCAAGACGCGGCCTGGCTGACGTTTGGCGGCAATATCAGGCTGTCGGACAACTACGAGCTAAGCCTCGCCGTTACCGAAGACCTCAATGTCCGCTCGGCGCCGGACATATCCTTTCTGATTGCGCTGCGTTACAGCCCCGAATCAGAATAGTAGTGACACTGACACCAGCACGTGACTACCTAGCCGCCCTCATGCCAGGCCAGGTGAAAAAGAGCGTAACCCGACAACACCGGTTGCGGTAATGCCATACCGATTACTTCACCCGGAAATGTCGACACGACATCGAAGCTTTCATCCGTAAATGGGTCCACGATCGTTCCGAGAACATCGCCGATTTTAATGAAGTCACCCAACTCAGCCGTTGGAAAGAAGAAACCGCCATGGCCGACCGCAGCTCTGACCCACCTGGACTTTTCGTAGACTCGGGCATCGGGAATCTCCTGGTCCACGCTATTCGTCATGTCCAGGTAAGCCATGACGTTCTCGACGCCTTGCACTCCGCGTACTATTTCGTGTTCCTGGAACCGGTATGGCTCGCCGGCCTCGTAAATGATGGCCGGAATTCCGGCCTTCGCCGCCTCGCGGCGCAGGCTCCCGTCCGGCCCTGATCCGCCAACGACGATACCGAGACCGAAATGTACTGCGAGTTCACTAATCTCCGGATCGGACAGATCGGCACGAATCTGTGGGAAATTGGTGCGATTGTTTGATGCCGTGTGCAAGTCGACGAGTGCATCGCAGCGGCTGATGACCTCGGTAAAGACCGCGTACGCGATCAATGCCCCGACACTGCCACCGGCCCTGCCAGGAAACGCCCGGTTGAGATCGCGTCTGTCTGAAAGGTAGCGATTTCCCGTACGAACGCCCTCTGCGTTAATTGCGGGTACCGCTATCAGTGTGCCGCGCATCGTGTTCGGATTTGCCTGTGCAAACGCGCGTCGCGCGACCTCCACGCCATTCAGTTCATCGCCATGCACACCGGCCGCGAGGCACAGCGTCGGCCCTGGCGCGGAGCCCCTCGCGACAAAGACCGGCATATTGAGATACGACGCTTCGAAGGTTCGGGCCGGGATGAACGGGAACTTGCTCTTGCTCCCGGGAGCGACACTCTGACCAAGTAACTCCAATGCCCCCCAGTCATCTTGGTCCGCTGCCGCGGCCGACATTACGCCGATCGCGATGATCATGATGACTGTTTTCATTAAGTCCACGACGCGAATCTCGGCAGAAAGCCACTCAAGCCGACGGCGACGATATCATCAATGCGCCTGTCCAGACAGGCCCTGTGCGCCATCTGCCGTTGCCGAAGTCCTCAACGTGCCGTCCGCGCCGGATGCATCCCTCCTGATCGCATTATCCCAGAACCTCCATCGCCAATTCGCGTACCCGCGGGTCCTCATCGGCAAGGAAAGCCTGCACTACCATGAGCGCGGTCTCGGTCCCGATATCCGCGAGTTCGTCTATCGCGAGTTCACGAAGATCGACATCCGGGTCGTTAAGCACGAGTACGAGAGCGGCGATCGCCTCATCACTGCCGATGCTCGCCAGACCTTCGATCGCCAGTCTTCTCACGGTGTCGTTCTGATCTGACAACGCGTAGCGAAGACCGCTAATGGCTTCCGAATTGCCGATATCGGCCAGCAACTCGACCGCGTCTTCCCGAACCCACAGCGAAGGATCATCGAGCAGCGCCGTTGGCAACAAGACATCACGAGATGTATTTGTTTCTTGCAGCACTTCGGGCGGAATGTCCGTCTCGAAAATGACGGCGCGTTTGTGCGTCAACGCCGGCCAGTCCGGCGCCGACAGCCGCGACACGTCGCGAATGAACACGGCGGTTCCCAGTACAAAGGCAATGGCGGTAACAAGGAGGAAGATTCGCATAACGGTCACGCAAAGCAGTGTCGCATCGGCTTAGACACCTGCATGAACAAAAATCGGTCGCGAATATTCTGCGACGGATTTTCACTCGCATACCCGTCTAACGGCGTACCTAACGAAACACTGTAAGGGGAATGACGTGAACAAACTACTTTCAAGAACCGACTGCCTTATCTATGGCGCTGTATCCGTATTTGCGGCAATAACCATCATCGTTGCGAGCCCGGCCTGGGCCGACGATGACGACGAAATACCGTTTGAAGAGGCTCAGGTGCTGCTGCAGCTCAATGACACCGACGGTGATCTCGGCTTCCACGCAAGGATCGACGGCGAGCCGTGGAAACGCGTGATCATCGAAAATCCTGACGAACAGATCATTTTCGATATTCGCCTGCGCCGGGCGCTGCGCCGGCAGGGGCTCACCGAATTTGCGTTCGAGAGTGCCGAGCCGACATTCGACGAGCTGGATCCTGATGTCTTTTTCAACCGCTTTCCGGAAGGTGACTACGAGATCGAAGGCAAGGGCTTTGAGGGCGTCGAATACGAGAGTATTTCAACGCTCAGCCACCTGATCCCGGCCGCGCCGGACAACCTGAGCGTATCGGGCGTGCCCGCGCCGGAAGATTGCGACGGCGACATTCCGCTGGTTTCGGCACCGATCGTCATTTCCTGGGACGAGGTCGACAGCCACCACGACGAACTGGGTCGAGCTGGTGACGTCGAGGTCGACAGTTACGAGATTGCCGTAGAAGCGGAGACGGTCGACTACGAGATTAACGTCGAAGCTGATGTCACCGAAGTCACACTGGCGGCAGGCGCCATTCCGTCAGGCGAAGAAGTGAAGTACCAGGTGCTGGTTCGTGAAGCCGAAGGCAACGAATCATCTGCCGAGAGTTGTTTCATCGCACCGTAGCAACGGCCACGGTAGCGACGGCCCCCCGGCTAGTCTTGATGCCGGTCGCGACACATGGCGGGCAAGTGATTTCGCGCGATATCCCCCTCCGCGCGACACTCCCAGGTAATATCGCCATCGTTCGCGGCTGGCGTCAGAACAATAGTGCCTTTCGTCAGGTCCGGAATCACCGTGAAGTGTATGCGGACGACCCCGCCTTCTTCGAGTTCGTAATAACCGCCGTCGGGATAATCGGCGCGGGTCGGTACGTCGAGCTCGCCGTCGGCCCCGGGCCACGCCGTGAATTCAAGGTAATGCAACGCGATCGCTGTCCTGATGTCATGCGTCTCCGAGTACGCATAGCTCGTCCGGTAGATGAGTTCGCGCTGGAATTGCATGTGCGACACATTGATCAAAATGAATATCGGCACTGCCAGTCCGATGGCATCGACGATCATGCTCAGGATAGTCGGCCTGCGTTCCTTGAATGTCGCCGGGTCGTTGTCCGAGAGATGCGCGATCAGTTTTTCGCGCAGCTCCGTGGACTTCAGCGTCTTCCGATTCACAACGATGGACTTGGCGAGCCAGTCGTGAGCTGCCTGGCGGTTTGGCGTCACCGCCGCCAAAAACACGAGTGCGTATGTGAGGAGAGTCGCCGACAGCAATAGCGGCCGCGGCCTTTCGAAGATAAGAAACGCGCCGGCAATCAGACCGGCCAGTACCAGGCTGCGAAGAACGGCACGCGGCAGCGTCAGTGTTTCGAGGGACAGGCTCACGACCCTGACGTCGCCCAGCAACTGGCCCGGCGTTGCTCGAAGCGGGCTGATCCAGGATGCGATGAAGTATAGAAAGACGACCGCCAGCATCACCACGCCGTTGTGATCGGGTGCCAGACCCAGCGGAACAAGCACGTGGTCGTCCACGGCAGTCGCGACAAACAGGACGACGATAAAATCAATGAAGAGCGCGAATATCCGGATAGCGAATTCGGCGAACAGAGGCCTCGGCTTCCTCACGCGCATTACTTAAATCGCGGTAACAACCCACTAATTCCAGCGCCGACGATGACGAGCACGAATGCACCCTTGTCGAGCCCCACGATCGGGCTGCCGCCGTAGCCGAACATCGCCAGTATCGCGAGACCGAGGCACAACATGACTGCACCGATAATCTGCCGCGCGGCCGCTGGGACCGGCGCATCCACCCTTCGCGGACGTCGTTCGAAGATTGACAGCGACATCGCGACGGGCAACAGGATGACCAGCAGCATTCCGATCCAGATCGGGCGTGTATACCACCAGGCCGGGGTGCCGGGCTCAACGCCGAGGCCGAAACCGCCCGTGTAATAGAGCAAGGCCGCGACGGCGGCCATGACCGACATGTGCCACAGGTAGACGGTCATGATCATGCTGTTTATCAGCACCGTGGCTGCCCACAACCGCACTCGCGCCAATACGCGTCGCATCGGCCCCTCGAGCGCCAGGAGCACGCCGAACTGGACGAGACCGAGGACGAGCAAGGTGACCTTTGGCGGTAGCGTGTTGCTCGCCCCATCGTCAGGCGAACTGACCATTGCGAGTGGATACGGTCCTTTGAATATCAGCAGGTAGAGAACAATGAATGCGATCGCTGCGTTGACCAGGAGCATCCCGGCGCCACCAATGCGCTCGTCACGCCACGCGAATCCCAGCTGGTGGACGGCAAGCCACACCCAGAAGTAATTGGTCCAGCCCAGCCACTCCAGGTCAGCCGCAAAAAAGGCGACGTCGGTAAGCGCGGCCAGTGCCACAAACATCCAGAAAGACAAGAAGCCGAAGCGCCGCCAAAGTTGATAAGCGAACGGCGCCAGGATCACGACCATGATGTAGATCGCGAGAAACCAGGTGGGGATCAGTGACGCACGCGAGACGAATTGGATCGTTTTCCCGGGGACTTCGGCGACGTTCATCACTACTGCGAACGCGGCCCATGCCACGAGGACGATGAGTAGCGGCGCAACGAGCCGATGGAGGCGTGCCGCAAGCCACCCGGCGTAGCCCACACTCTTTCTCCGCGCACTCTCCAACGATACGGCGTTTGAATAGCCACCGACAATGAAGAAGATCGGCATCACCTGGAATAACCAGGTCACCCAGTGCATTCCCGGTCGGCTCTCGAGCAGATGTCCCGGCGTCACATCGCCATCGACGTAGTACAGCGTTGCGATCAGCCAGTGACCAACTACAACGAAGAGGATGGATACCGCACGCAGAAAATCAACGTAGCGATTTCGCTCAGGCGGAGTTGCCGCCGCCATTTCGAGTGCCTGGGACCAGATGCGCATTCGCCCCCCTGTTCGAATGCCGAAGTCGCGGCCAGTCTACACGACCCAAACCGGGCCATTCCGCATGAAGCGCAATTAATTGCGAACGATTTGCATTTGTTTGACCTATACTCCCTGCTTCAAGACGCAAGACAGAAGCTACAGATCAAACAAGAACTATTCTAAAAACAAGGGGTTAGTCTATGAAATCTAAGTTATTTGCAGTCCTGAGCATCATTCTGTTTGCGGCCCTCGGCAGCACCTCCGCAGTCGCGCAAGATCACTCCCGTGGTTGGGAGCAAGGCGCTGTAGTGCAGGTCACCGAAGTGCACATCAAGGACGGCATGTTCAATGCGTATGTCAACGACCTAAGCAACGTCTGGCGCAAGTTTCTCGACGCCCAGAAGGAAGACGGCGATGTCATCAGTTATGGCATGTACTCCAACGCGAACCCGCGCATGGATGAGCCGGATCTTTACCTCACCATTACCTTCAAGAACTGGGCAGCATTTGACCGTGGCGTCGAGTACTTCGAAGAACTCGGCTCGCAGATACTCGGCTCAACCGACGAAATGCGGGAAGCCAATATCGATCGCGGCGAACTGCGCGTCATCGGCAGCACCTACGCGCTGCAGGAAATCAAGTTCAAGGACTAGATCACTGCAATCAGAGCAAATGAAAGCCCCTGCACGCAGGGGCTTTTTTTATTCTGGTACCGGATAACGTGCGAACCACGCGAGAATGTTGTCAACCTTGGCGATCAGGTGTGACGGCCGGGACGCAATTCCATGCGAGGCTTCCGGGATTCGTATTAACGCCGTATCGACCTTTCTGAGTTTCAGGGCCTGGTAGAACTGCTCCGACTCCGCCATCGGCGTCCGGAAATCCTCCTCTCCCGAGAGCAATGCGGTTGGGGTCGTTACATTACCGACGAGCGACAAGGGCGATCGGTTCCAGTATGCATCGTGATCTTCCCAGGGCATCGCGGGAAACCAGTGTCGGGAAACGAAGTGGGTGATGTCGGCCATCAATGTAAAGCTGGTCCAGTTGATAACGGGTTTGGCAACCACAGCCGCGCGAAAACGATCCGTATTGCCAACGATCCACGCTGTCAGCACACCGCCGCCGGAACCCCCGGTGACGTAAAGCCCGTTCTCGTCGACAAAGCCTCGCGCAATGACCGCATCGACACCCGACATCAGGTCATCGTAATCCTGGCCCGGGTAATTGTGATGGATCTCATCGGCAAAGGCCTGACCGTAACTCGTCGAGCCACGCGGATTCGCATAAAGCACGACGTAGCCAGCTGCCGCATACAACTGCACCTCGGCTGAAAAATGCGGCCCGTAGGTGGCATGCGGACCGCCATGAATCTCGAGAATCAATGGATACTTCCTGTCCGGATCGAAATCCGGCGGCGTAACGAGCCATCCCTGTATTTCCAGGTCGCCGACCGAGGATTGCCAGCGCATCTCTTCGACCTGGCCGAGTTTCTTGTGACTGAAGAGATCGTCGTTGAGGCTCGTGAGTCGCAATGGCGTCCGGCCACCCCGCCCCACCGCCACATCAGCCGGCCGGTCCGACCGGCCTGCCGTATACGCGTAGGCGCCATTATTCGCAACCGAGAACGAACCACTGGTATAGGGTCGGCCGATAGTCACGCCGCCGACATCATTCGCAAGCGATTCCACTTCGCCATTCAGAGACAAGCTGCCGATATGCGAACGACCGAAATCGTCGTAACGTATAAGCAAGCGATTCGACGATCCAGCCCATCGCACTTCATCGATGCCCCGGTCAAGATCGTGAGTAAGATTGCGCGACTCTCCACTATCAATATCCATCACGTAGACATCAAGATTTTGCGAACTCATCAATCGATCATCGAATCCGCGATAGACGATGCGTCGGCCGTCGGACGAAATCGCAGGTGCGACATCGGGACCATCGCGCTGTGTTAGTTGCTCCAGTACTCCGTCCACCACCGTAACCACCCAGAGTTCCGATTCCACGGGATGGTGCTCCGCATCCTCCAGGCGGTTGGCCGAAAACACGATTCGCTTTCCGTCCGGCATCCACGCCAGCGGTCCATCGTGGTCGAAGTCACCACTGGTCAACTGCCGTGGCGTCCCGCCTTCTGCAGACACGACAAAAATGTGGTTGTTGCCCGTCTCGAGGAATCCCTGACCGTCGAAGCGATATGGCATCGTTTCAATGACTCTCGCACCCGGTGCCCAGTCGGCGCCTTCGGGTTTCTCGGGTGGTTTTGCGAGCGGTTCGTTCTCGTCCGGCACGAACATCACGAACGCCAGCTGCTGGCCGTCAGGAGACCAGGTAATGGCCCGAGGGCCTCGTCTCACGTTGCTGAGTACTGCGGTCTGGCCTGTATCCATCCAGCGCACGTGTAATTGAGAGCCACGCCCCGACGCACGCGTGACGAATGCCATGCGATCTCCGTCCGGTGACCAGCGCGGATTTGAATAACTGCGCGAGCCGGAGAGAAGCGGTCGATGATTGTTGCCATTCGCATCCGCGATCCAGATGTTCGGTACCGCGCGATCGGACATGATGTCCATGGACGTTCGGACGTAGGCGACACGAGAGCCGTCAGGCGAAATCTGAGGATCAGCCGCAATTTCGAGTTCAAAGATGTCCGTATTCGTGAATGTATGATCAGCTGCCTGAACGACGGCCAATGACAAAAGCAGCGCTGGGATAAGCAAGAGCCTCATGGCACCCCCGAGATTTTTTTGGTGGGTGGACGATATCACGAGGATCATCGCGATTTGAGGCAGCCGGACTGGGTTATGCTGTATTTCTCGCGATAAGATGGTCTACCAGTATGGATCCGAGAAGGTATTCGAAGTGAAGACGGAGCTCCGGCCGGCAAGCAACCCATGAATTCCGGCAACGCACCAATCGTCACTGTCATCGGCGGCGCCAGTGTCGACATCTACGGCAAGTCGACCGATCCAATATGCGACCGCGACTCCAATCCGGGTGAAGTTCATACCTCGCCCGGCGGCGTTGCCCGGAATATCGCCGAGAACCTTGCAAGACTCGACATCAATTGCCGGCTGATCACGGCGATTGGCGATGACCAGCATGGTGAGATGTTACTCGCACAGGGCAGCGCGTCGGGTATCGACATGCGACTCGTGCAACGGGTGGATTCGGCACCAACTTCGACATACCTCGCTGTTCTGGATGACACCGGAGATATGCAGGTAGCCATTTCGGACATGCGTGTCATGGATGAACTCAACGCTGAGCGATTGGCAGCCCACCGAAGCGCCATCGAGGAGTCGTCCCTGATCATTGTCGATGCAAACCTTCCCGACGACGCGTTGGCCTGGATCACAAGCACGTTTTCAGGACACACTATCCTTGCGGACACCGTATCCACGGCGAAGGCGCCACGACTACGACCGTATCTGCGCACAATACACACATTAAAGACCGGGACAATTGAGGCTGAAGCACTCACGGGACTCGAGGCCAGTAGCGACGGCGAGATCCAAAAACTGTCGGAGTGGGTTCATAGTCACGGCGTCGCACGATTGTTGGTCACCAGGGGCGACCACGGCGTTTTCTACAGCACGGACAGAACCCGGGCGATAATGGCCCCGCATCAGAACATTCCCGAGATAAGTAACACGACTGGCGCCGGCGACGCATTCCTCGCAGCCATTGCGTATTCGTGGTTGCAACAGTGGTCATTCGAACGCTCGGTCTATTTCGCGCTGGCCGCCGCTCAAATTACGATTCGATCTCACACGACCTGCAGCCCTGCCCTGTCGCTGGCAGCGATAGAACAAGAAGTCGAAATGCACCGTGCCGAATAATCCTCATCTCGATATCGCGGCCGACGTCGCGGATGCACTGCATGGGAATCATCCGGTCGTCGCGCTCGAATCGACGATCATCAGCCATGGCATGCCGCACCCGCAAAACGTCGAGACGGCATTGAAGGTTGAACAAGCGGTTCGTGACGGCGGAGCAACACCAGCCACGATCGCCATACTCGGCGGACGCCTGAAGGTCGGGCTGTCCGAAAGTGAGATCAATCACCTCGGCGAACAGGGACAGCAGGTCGTCAAGACCAGCCGGCGGGATATATCGTTTGTCGTCTCCCGCAAAGAGGATGGCGCAACGACGGTCGCTGCAACGATGATCATCGCCGCGATGGCCGGCATCCGCGTATTTGCGACTGGCGGCATCGGCGGTGTACACCGCGGCGTCGAAGAAACCATGGATGTATCCGCCGATCTCGAGGAACTCGCGAGAAGCAACGTCGCCGTCGTTTGCGCCGGCATTAAATCCATTCTCGATATCGGTCGTACACTCGAGTATCTGGAAACGAAAGGCGTACCAGTCGTCGGCTACCAGACAGACACGCTGCCTGCCTTTTACACGCGCTCGAGTGGTTATCGGGTCGACTATCGAGTGGACAGTGCCGCGAAAATAGCCGCTGCCATGAACGCCAAGCGCGACCTGGGCCTCATGGGCGGTATGGTCATCGCAAACCCGATTCCCGTAGAGCATGCAATGGACAATACCGAGATCGATAGCATCATCGAAAAGGCTATCGTCGACATGTTTCGCGAGCGCGTCACGGGCAAGGACACCACACCGTATCTACTGGCCAGAGTTGCGGAACGAACTGACGGCAGAAGCCTCGAAGCCAACATTCAGCTGGTACTGAACAATGCCCGTCTTGCGGCGGAGATTGCCGCAGAGTTCGTAAGCACCTAGTCAGACAGTACTTCGTCCAGAGCCTTCCTGATCTCTGCGGCCCAGTAAGGCGCCCGATACGCAGCGCGTCGGGGATGACTCAGATCTTCGTAGCCAGGAACGTCCTGCTTGGGAAGCTCATAGAGATTAAAGCGAATACGCCGGTTCCGGTCGATCACAAGCAGCCCCGGCGTGCCCCACACCTCGTACAGCTTTGCTGTTTCGTTGCCATCGCGAAGCACCGTGAAGTCATAGCCTGCATTCTCAATAAACGCAGCAGGATCACCCTTGTCGTCACGGAAGTGCACGGCAAGCACGCGAACCTCGTCGCCGTGCTCAAGACGGATGCTCTGAATATGCGGCATCAACGCCTTGCAATACGGACACCAGGTCGCCCAGAAAAGGAGCACCACCGGTTGTTCGGCGGTAACGTCGCTCAGCGTCACCGAATCGCCGCTAACTGACTCGAGCGTGAAGTCCGGGGCAACAGCTGCCTCGGCGGCGCAACCGCTACCCGGTAACAGGCAGGCGAGCATCAGTAGTGCAAATAGAGATCGCATGGACAGGAAGACCAGTCCTGCCAGCTCCTTATTACACAGCGGGAGTGAATTTGTGCGTCAGTCGAAAACGACGTCCATCAGAACATCGTGAATGACCTGTGTCGCGATCTCCACGAGCAGCACTTTGCCGTCGACAATAATCCGCTCGTAGCCCTTCGGCGGGGCGGGCAATGCCTTGATCAGTCCGTCCGGCAAGTATCGCTTGGCGATGCCCGGTGGCAGCGGCTTGCCACGCGCGAGGTTCTTCTCGATTCCGGGCGGCAGGCCTTTGTGCTTGCCTTTCCCATTACCATTGCCATTGCCATTGCCCTGGTGCGAGCTGGAGCCATGATCTGAATACCAGGCGCCGATGATCTGTATTTCGTCGTCAGTAAATACCACGCTGACGCCGATCTCGGCCGTTGCCTGTGACGACACGCCAAACAAGCTGGCCAGAACGACAATTGTCGCGAAAATAGTCCGTTTCATGGGGCCTGCCCCTCATCAGGATCGATACGACCAATGTAGCGTCCGGACAGACCTGCGGACTGTTAATCGGGTCACATCCCGGCTTGCTCGATCCATTCGTGGACCGTGGCTTCGATATAGGGCAGCGGTGCCGAGGAAACCTGCAGCACCGTATCGTTAAATTCCCGCATGTCGAACCTGTCGCCGAGCCGTTCCTGCGCCTCTGCACGTAATTCAAGGATCTTGAGCATTCCCAGCTTGTAACCAAGCGCCTGGCCGGGCCAGACGGCATACCGCTCAATCTCGCTGACAGCGGTGCCTTCTTCGACACCTTCGGCATCGACCATGTATTCAATCGCCTCTTCACGACTCCACTTCTTCGCATGCATCCCGGTGTCCACCACCAGGCGTACGGCACGGTGCAACTCGGCCTGCAAGCGGCCGAGATCACCGTAGGGATCGTCGTCGTACATGCCCATTTCGGCGGCGAGCCGTTCCGCGTACAACGCCCAACCCTCTCCGGCCGTATTGGACCAGATCGCCCAGATGATTGGAGGCACGTCCTGTTCCACTGCTGTGCCCATTCCGAGGTGGTGGCCCGGTATGGACTCGTGAAACGTCAATGTCGGCAGGGCAAAACGTGGATGCATTGCCGTGTCTCTTACGTTGAGCCAGTAGATCCCGGGCCTGGAGCCATCCGGCGCGGGTTGATTGTAGTAGCCGGTGGGGGCGGAGTCCTGGCTGAACTCGGGCACCGGACGTACCTCGACCGGGTGTTTCGGCAACGATGAGAACCATTGAGGCATCACTTCCTTGATGGCGTCGATTTGTGAACGCGCATCGGCAAGCAGCGCTTCCTTGCCCTCAGCGTCGTTGGGGTAGACGAATCGCTCTTCGACATTCAATAACTGCATGCGCTCGCCAACCGTGCCCTCGGCATAGCCTTCTGCGCGCAGTTTTGCGTCCATCTCCGCGGTGATTCGATCAACCTCGTCGAGGCCTGTCTGGTGAATTTCGTCTGCCGATCGATACGAATCCGTCATGTGGCGGACCATCGCCTCGTACAGGGCTTCGCCATTTGGAACCCGCCATATGCCCGCATCGTGCGGCGCCGATGCCTGAATCTCGCCAAGGTAATCTGCAATGGCCCGGTAGGCTGGAATAACGTCACCATCGATAACGGCTAGCGCCCGTTCAGCGTAATCATCGGCGTTGTCGATACCCGCCGCGTCAACGCGCTCGATGAACGATACGTACATCGCATTTTCGCTCGCCGGCGCTGCAATGAACGACTCCACCACGGCCAGTGATTTGGCGACCACGAAGTCCGGCGGAATTGCACCCTGCGACGCTGCGCTGCGCACATTCTCCAGCGCACCATCGAGTGCACCTTTGACGGCCGCCAGTCGCACGAGGTACGCCTCGGCCTCCGCAGCATTTGTCACGGGCTGCTGGTTATTGAGGAAATTCGGGATCGAGACCGTGGGCCCGGACAGCTGGTTGATCGTGTATGGGAGGAACCAGAATCCGAAGCCGTCGATCGTCGTACCAAAATCGACAACGCTGGCTGGCGCGAGCGCGCCCTCCATCAACGTAGTAACTGTCGCGTGGACGCGGGGCCGGTTGCCGCTCAGCGACGTAGCATCCATCGCCTTGAGCCTGTCGAGCGCTGCACCGATCTCTTCCCGCCGCCCGGTCTCGCCTCGTAATGAACGGCTCATAAGCCGATGCGCCGTGCGTGGCACGACTACTTCGGAGACGCCGAACTTCGTCGCAAGCTCGGGGCTGTGATAGAAGAATGCCCGCGTCAGGTCGTCGAGCACTCTGTCGAATGCATCGTCCGGCGATTCCGTCTGCGAAGCCTGGTTCGGTGCCTGCGGTTCGGCCGGTACGTTGGCATCACCGCCCTGTCCGCAAGCGGTGAGCACAAAAAGCAGGCTCGCCACTAACGTAGCAATTCGTTGCACGGTGCCTAGCACAAATATCCGGCTTACTACTAGCGTAGCAATTCGTTGCACGGCTGATTCCCCCATTTTTCTTTTCAGTATACGTTCAATGCTCTATGAGTAAATGCGCTTCATGAGCGGGCCCATCTTGCGCATGCCCACCATCGCCATCGTCGTCAGCATTCCCGACATCATCGCGCCCGTTACTCCGCAGGTCAGCGTGTCCTGCCCGGTAAGCCAGAGCCCGGAAATACGGGTGCGTGGGCCAAGCCAGTCCTGTTGCAAACGTTCAGTCGTGTGATCGAGCCCGTAAAGCTCGCCGCGCTGATAACCGGAGAACCAGTCAGTCGACAGCGGGGTTGAGACTTCGTAGTAGTCCACCTCGCCCTCGAGTTGCGGCAGCTTGTCGTACAGGTGCCGCATTAGACGTTCGCCGAGCTCGGTCTTGAATACATCGTAATCCTCACCACGCTTACCCCAGGTAGTACCTTGCCACTGTTCGAACCACTCGTAGGGTGCCGGCGCGACTATCTCGATTGTCGCCGTGCCCGGGTGCCGGTTCAGGTAGTCGGGATCCTTGGCAGACGGAAACGAAATGTAGACGACCGGAAACTCCGCGTTTTTGTCGGCGACAAAGGTGTCGACGGCCGCGTCGTAGTCGTTGTGCGGGTAAATCCAGAAATTGGTTTTCGGGAGGCCCAGCTCCTCGGCCGTCCCCTGGAGACCTATGTACACACCCAGGTGGGCAAAGCTCGGGCGAACGTTGTCGAGTTTTTCCGCGTAACCCGATGTTGCGACAACATCGTCTGCGAGCAGTCCGTTGAATGTGTTCGCAATACCGGCAGAGGAAATGACACAACTGCAGTCGATGCGATGACCGTCAGCCATCTCCACGCCCGTGACCTTGCCATCCTCGACGAGAACTTCCTTCACAAGCGCATAAGTAAAGACCTCACCGCCCGCCTTCTGAATTTTTGGAATAATGCTGTCGGCAATTCGCCAACTGCCACCGATTGGATAGAAACCGCCATAAAGATAATGTCGCGCAATCATCCCGTGCACCATGAACGCAGATTGCTTCGGCGGCAGGCCCATGTCGCCCCACTGTCCACAAATTGTTGCAATCAGGTCCTGGTTATCGGTCAGTTCGCTCAGCACGTCGTACGTATTGCGATACAGGCAGTCGGGTCTGCGCCATTTGATGATCGGCGCGGCAAGACTGCGCTGCCATGGCTTCAGCGTCCGTTCCATGCTGCGTTCGCTGAGCGCGCCGCTGACCTGCTGCAACAATTCCATGTAACGGTCGATGGCTTCGACCTCGTCAGGGAATTGCCGCACAAGGTTGTCGCGGAATTGCTGCTTGCCGGCGATCGCGTTGAAGACCTTGTCGCCGACATAGTAGCGATCGTACTCGTCGGCCATCGGCGCCCACTCGAGTTTGCCATCGGACAGGAAGTTGAACATTCTGCGCGTGCGTGTATTGGTGCCAACATCGCCGATGTAATGCACGCCGACGTCCCATTCGTAGCCGCCGCGTTCGTAGGAATGCGTGTAGCCACCCGCGGTGTAGTGCTGTTCGAGCACGCAGACTTTCCAGCCGAGCTCGGAGAGCAATGCCGCCGTTGTCAGCCCGCCCATACCCGAGCCAATGACGATGGCGTCATAGGCGGACGCCAGTCTGTTAGCGCGGTAGCGGTACCCGATTCGAAGCGTGCTGGGTTTCATCGGCCGTCAGTCGATCGACTCACTCGCCAAGGGCTTCCTTGAGTCGTGCTACCTCGGCTTCCAGGGCGCTGACGCGCTCCTCGAGGTCCGCGACGCCGGCTCGGGCGGGAGACGCGGATGCGAGCGCTTCTGATGCCTTCGCGGCATGGGCCTCAGCGTCAATCGAACCCGACAATAGATGCATGTACTCCGCGTCTTTGCGCCCGGGTGTGCGTGGTAACTTGACGACCAGCGGCGCGCCGTCGCGGGCGATGAGACCATCGAGCGCGACGATTACTTCGGAATTGTCAGCAAAGGTATGCAGCCGGCCGCTGCGGGAGCGCAACTCACCGGGCGTTTGCGGACCGCGCAGCAACATCAGGCAAATAATTGCTCGCTCACCATCATCGAACTGCAGGTCGCTGTAACGTGTGTTGCAGAAACGTTGTACGTACTTCTCGGTCCGGCTCTTGAAATTCTCATCCACACGAACTAGATGCTTGGCACTGAGTTCCCGGATCGTGTGCTGCACCTCGCCCTGCGTCAGGTTCATCACGGGGTCCCGTGACGATTTCTGATTGCAGGCGTTCGTCAGCGCATTCAGCGTCAACGGGTACTGGTCCGGGGTGACGACGGACTTCTCGATCAGGCAGCCGACTATTCGGGCCTCTATATCATTGAGCTCTGGCAGCACGCAGGAACCTCACCACAGCAGGGTCGGGATTGAAAACGACCCATACTGTGGCGCAAAGGTCCCTCGCGGGCAAGAAATAGCGGTCCGAATCTCGCTACGTCGCCAGCTATTGCATCGCGACCGAGCTCCAGAGCGAGGTTTCCGAACAGGAGGCTATTTCTTCCCACGTCTCGTCGATCTTCGCAGCCTCCGAGCCGTCATAGCCGTCTTCGAACTGGCCCCAGGCCGTTGCGCTCGGCATAACCATTATGAACAGGAACTCCCCGTCCCCTATATCGCCCGAGATCGGATAATTCAGGTAAACCTCGAGACCCTCGGCCCCTTTGATCGTCTTGGCCGCGTTCGTCCAGGCCACCGATAATTCCTCGAGCTCCGCCCGCGTCGTGTCATCGTCCACCTCACATTCCCACACATGGATCAGGACATCGGCTTGTAACGGGCCGGAAAGCAGGACAAGCGCCAGGCCAGTTAATAGATAAGTCGAACCAATCTTCATTATTATTCTCCTCTGGTAGATTCCCAAGTTTAGTTCAGGCTAAGCAACTCGCCACTCGGACCAGTAATCAGATGAAAAAGGCATTTGCGCTACTTATTGCTGTTGTCCTGCCAGCCGTAGCCGACGACGCACGCATCATTCCTGCTACGGGCTACGGGTGGCCGCAAGAAGCACGGCAATCCTGGCCGACAAAGTCCTGGCCGATCGCAGATCCGCGGGAACACGGCATCGATCCCGACACACTCGTCCATGTGGTTCAACAGGCTCGGGATGACGAGCTCTTTCGCGCCCTCCTCGTTGTTCGCCATGGCCGCCTGGTCGTCGAGGAATATTTCAATGGCGGTGCACGCGAACAGAGCACCGACGTCTGGTCCGTAACGAAGAGCTTTATTTCTGCGTTGATCGGTATCGCGATTGAGCAGGGGCACATTGAGAGCCTCGATGACCGCATGGTCGACTATCTTCCCGAGTACCCTGAATTCGGTGACCTGACGATCCGGCATGTGCTGACGCACACCACGGGGCTCGAATGGACCGAGGAAGGTGACGACTTCGTCGGCTGGATCGCATCGGATGACTGGATCGGCAACGCCGTCCGGCGGGAGCGACTTCACGAGCCAGGGACGACGCTTTTGTACAGCTCCAGCAACTCACACTTTTTGTCGGCTCTGATTACATCAGCCACAGGTATGACGCCCGGCACATATGCCGACAAGCACCTGTTCTCCCCACTCGGAATCAGTTTCGAACCCCGCCCTGCGCACAACCGGGTCGACGCCTGGGAGGATTTTCTCGTGCGCACACCAAATACCTGGAAACTGGATGCTGCGGGTATCGAGGTCGGCGCATTCGGTCTGAGCCTGACCGCGCGGGACATGGCGAAATTCGGTTACCTCTATCTCAATAAGGGACGCTGGGACGACGAGCAGCTCGTGCCGGAGCACTGGGTCGAGGAATCGACGCGTGATCATGTCCTTCGCCGCCCGAATTTCGGTTTCGGCTATCACTGGATCGTTGCCAGGCGTGGCGGGCACGCCGCTTTCAACGCCGATGGCTGGGGCGGTCAGATCATCTGCGTCGTGCCCTCTCTGGATATGGTCGTCGTCATCAAGTCCGAGGCCGAGAGCCCCGGCAGTCATGCCTACTACCACATTTTGGCCCAGGTCATCGAGGCCACATCTGCGAACTAGCCCCGTTTCCGCCTCCGTTCGCCGCATCGCTACTTGGATAGACAGCCACAATCACGGACAATGTGCCCCTTTTTCGGCCCCAGCCGACCCCTGAATAAAGAGAGAAACCCCGTGCAAAAAATAATTGTTTTAGCCTTTGCGCTAATGCTCGCCGCTTGCGCCAAAGAGCAGGAACCTGCGGCAACGACCATTGAGACCGACGACGCCGCAACCGAGGAAGCGTTTGACGTCCAGGTTGATCGCTTCGCCGACGTCGAAGTACTGCGCTACGAGGTGCCCGGCTTCGACGAGCTGTCGTTGCAGGAAAAGAAACTTGCGTACTACCTGTCGCAAGCCGCGCTCGCCGGCCGCGACATCATTTACGATCAGAACTACAAGCATAATCTGCGCGTCCGCAAACTGTTGTCGGTGATTGTCGGTACCTACAGCGGCGATCGCGACGCCGAAGACTTCCAGAAATTGCTCGAGTACACCAAGCGCGTTTGGTTCTCGCACGGCATTCACCATCATTATTCGTCGGACAAAATCCTGCCGGAGTTCAAGCCTGAGGCATTGATCGCGATGGTCGCCAAGAGTGACCGGTCGAAACTGCCGGTCGATGAAGGTCAGTCGATTCCCGAGATGCTCGATATGCTGCGGCCGATCATGTTCGACCCGGACGTCGCTGCGAAGAAAGTCACGCTCGATCGGGACGTCGACGTGGTCGTCAATTCGGCAACGAACTACTACAGCGACGTGACCGCCAACGAGGTTGCCGAGTTTTACGCCGCGAAGGTCGATGCCGATCCGGAGCGTCCCGTGTCCTGGGGCCTCAACTCACAGCTCGCCAAAATTGACGGCGAGATCGTCGAGCGGGTCTGGAGTATCGACGGCATGTACGGCCCGGCGATCGAACAGATTGTGCACTGGTTGGAGAAGGCGTCGGGTGTCGCCGAGAACGACCTGCAGAAGGCCTGGATCGATAAACTCGTCGCGTATTACAGAAGCGGTGATCTCGCAGACTTTGATGAGTTCAATATTGTCTGGGTGGCCGACACGGACTCGCGCATCGATGCCGTCAACGGTTTCATCGAGGTCTATGGCGACCCGCTGGGTTACCGCGGCGCCTGGGAGTCCGTGGTGTCGATCAGGGACCTCGAAGCCACCAAACGTATTGCCACGATCGGCGAAAACGCCCAGTGGTTCGAAGACAACTCTCCGTTGATGGACGAGCACAAGAAGAAAAGCGTCGTCGGCATATCGGCCAAGGTCATTACCGTCATCATGGAGGGCGGCGATCTGACACATGGCTCGACCATTGGGATCAACCTCCCGAACCCGAACTGGATTCGCAAGGAGCATGGCTCCAAGTCGGTGACGCTGGGCAATATTATGGAAGCGTTCGAGATTGCCGCCGCCGCAGGTGGCCTCAGTGACGAGTTCTCGTATACCGAGGAAGAAAGAGCGCGTAACAAGGAGCATGGCGCCCTCGCCTCCTTGCTCGACGTCGACATGCACGAAGTCATCGGTCATGCATCGGGCCAGATCAATCCGGGCGTCGGTACGCCGAAGGAAACGTTGAAGAGTTATGCCTCGGCGCTCGAAGAGGGGCGCGCAGATCTCGTAGCGCTCTATTTCATCATGGACCCGAAGCTGATCGAACTAGGTCTGATGCCGTCGCTCGAAGTCGGCAAAGCTGTCTATGACTCACAGATCAGGAACGGCATGCAGCTCCAGTTGCGTCGCGTGAAACTCGGCGACGACATCGAGGAAGCGCATATGCGCAACCGGCAATTGATCGCGGGCTGGGCGTATGAGACGGGCCTCGAGGACAACGTCATCGAGAAGGTCGAGAGAGACGGCAAGAACTACTACGTCATCAATGACTACGAGGCACTGCGAGGAATCTTTGCCGACCAGCTGCGGGAGATTCAGCGCATCAAGTCGGAGGGTGACTTCGAGGCCGGCCAGGCGTTGATCGAGAGCTACGGCGTCAAAGTGGACCGCGCAACGCACGAGGAAGTGCTCGCGCGTGTCGAGCCGCTGAACATCGCGCCCTACCGTGGCTTTATCCAGCCGCGCCTGGTTGCGGTGGAAGAAGACGGCGAGATCATCGATGTGAAAATTGAGTCGATGGAGAACTTCGTAAACTGGATGCTGGAGTCAGAAGAGAAGTACAGCTTCCTGCCGGTCACGAATTGATAAGTATTCGGTAACAGGGAACCCGCTCGACCTGAGCGGGTTCACAACTTAGTCTTACTCGTCACACCGAATCGTCACGATTCGGTGCTTGATCGTGCCCTCCGCCGGCACGGTTTGACCCACACTGGCAGTGTCATCGCCCGCTGACCCGCTCAATACCGTGTATTGACCGCCGTCGCACTGCCTTTCGGCACGTGCCAGGCATGCGTCCTTGTCGAGGAAACTCGGACAGCGAATCTCGTGTATCGGCGAATCACCCAACGATGAGGCTGGCGGGGCCGTACTGCAGGCCGCTATGCCAGCAAGCACGAGCGATGCCGCTGTCGCTTTCATCGTACCTTCCCTTGGTCTATGCTCTTGGCACTCGGCGCGCCGGAAAACAAGCAATAACAGGCGCGCCATCGCGGCTTTAAGCCGTAAACAACAAGTATAGGGGATTCAAAATGAAAGCTACGAAGATCTGCAGCGGTCTCGCTGCTGCTACTGCATTGCTGTTTCTCGCTACGGTACCGGCTTCTGCGCAGGAAGACGAGGGCGGCCCGCAAACCTGGGGAGACGATGCCAAGTATGCCACTGTGACCTACGTCCAGTTCAAATCCGGCAAGCGCGAAGAAGCCATGGAGATGATTGCCGAGTACTTCAGGCCTGCTACCGAGCAAGCCGGCACATCGCCACCGATGTTCGTCGTGCACTTTCAGTCCGGCAAGTGGGACGCCATGTTCGTTTGGGATCTCGAAGGCGGATTAACCGACCTGCAGTGGTTCCGTTCACCCGACGACATCGAGTGGTTTGCGGCGCTGGCCGAGCTGAACGGCGGAGAGGAAGGTGCTGCGGAGATCATGAAGCGCTGGAGCAAGACGATCGACGAGGCAGAGACGCATATCGGTCATTACCACACCGGCGAAGAGTAAGCATCACTCACAAGTCAAATCAAAGGGCAGCTTCGGCTGCCCTTTTCGACTCCATCGATGCGGGTTTATAAAAGCGGGAAATCTTCCTGGCAGTCGCCAGCTAGGACGAAGCCTTGACGCGATAGAGCTTCGCCGGTCGGTGCGGCCCGTCTCGCTTATCGCCCCCGGTCGGGTCCAGCAACCCGAGCGCCTGCACTTTCTTGCGGAAATTGCGTTTGTCGATCGAATCATTGGTAATCGTCTCGCACGCACGCTGGAGTTCGGAGAGAGTGAACTCGCCTGGCATTAGCAACGTCGCGACGTCGCCTATATCGAGTTTGTCCCGCAGCCGTTCCCTGGCACGGCGCAGAATTTTGTCATGATCGAACGCGAGTTCGGGCAGATCATTGATACCGAATAACTGCGCTTCCTTGGCGTCGCTGCCCGCTTCGAATTGCAGGTGATCGAATGGCTGCAGCGCGATATAGACCACGGTGATAACGCGCTCCCGCGGATCGCGGTCGGGATGTCCAAAGGCGCCGAGCTGCTCGAGGAAACCGGCATTGACCCCGGTTTCTTCCCGGAGCTCCCGCAACGCAGCCCGCTTCAGGCTCTCATCGATCTCGACGAAACCACCCGGGATCGCCCATTTGCCGGTGTGTGGCCACTCGGCCCGCTTGATGAGCAGCACCTCGACGTTGCCGCCCTGCACGGTGTACACGATGATATCCACGGTGACCGCAGGGTGCGGATACTCATAGCTGTAGCTCATGCAGACATATTAGTATCTAAAATACACTAAGTCTAGTGTATAAATGACACTTACTAGAAATCCTACAACCAGCGCCGGACCGTCCGCTTGTAGTCCAGGTACTCCTCGCCGAAGGCCTCCTCGAGCATCCCCTCCTCCATGGCGATAACGCGATAACGCAGCACGAGGTACATCAGCGGCACCGGCAGAAACGCCGTAACGCTGCCAAGCAGCCACGCGACGCCCATCTGCAACAACAACATCGCCAGGTACATCGGGTTTCTCGAGTTCTCGTAGAAGCCATCGGTCACCAGCGCGGTCGATCGCTCGTAGGGCATCACTGTGGTGTCTCGTTTCCGGAAGCTCTGGGCTGACTTGCCGACAATCCAGATAGCCGCCAGGACCGGCACCGCGCCCAGGTACCGGATCATCTCCGGAACGACCATCCGCGCCGGAACGTAGCGGTTGAGCAAATAGCTCGCTGCCAACGCCAGCAGCATTAAAACGAGCGGGTACATCCGGACAGATCGCATGGCGATCGATTGTAGCGCTTCCGCGCGATGCTGCTATGCTTCCCCGCCTCGCGCACTACCGATAAGAAGGAAGAACAATGAAACGCCTTTTCGCATCCATCGCTCTCCTCTTGACGCTTTCCGTAGCCGTCGCTGCAGACAAAGGCAGCAACGAAAGCGGCAAGGACGAAAAACAAGCACCCGAGGCGAAGCAATACGTCACCGAGCACGAGGCACGAATCGGCGGTAGGAACATCGAGTACACGGTCACGGCCGGCACGATGCTGATGAACAACGATAAAGACGAGCCGCATGCGCTAATCGGTTTTACGGCCTATGTCGCCAAAGGCAAGGACGCCGGAAAGCGCCCCATCATGTTCGCCTACAACGGTGGCCCTGGCTCGGCGTCGCTATGGCTGCATATGGGTATCCTGGGGCCACAACGCGCCGTGGTCACCGATGCCGGCTTCTCCAAAAACGGCCCCTATCGCCGCGTCAACAATGAATACAGCATCATCGACGAAGCTGATCTCGTCATGATCGATCCTGTCGGCACCGGCTTCGCGAAGGCCGTTGGAGATGCCGAGGGTAAGGACTTCTGGGGGGTCGACCAGGACATCAAGTCGGTTTCTGAATTCATCGTCAAGTACCTCACCGAGAACGGCCGCTGGGCCTCACCCAAATACATACTCGGTGAGAGCTATGGCGGTATGCGCTCGGGCGGCGTCGCCTGGTACCTGCTCAACAAGCACTTCGTCGCGCTGGACGGTGTCATCCTCGTATCGCCGTTCATGGAGTTCACTGCAGGGTTCGCGGGCATGGGCATCGATCTGCCGCATGCAATGTATCTGCCTACGTTCGCGGCAACAGCTCGTTATCACGGCGCGCTGGATCCGACGCCGCCGAACCTCGAGGCATTCATGGAAGAAGTCCGTGACTTCGCTTTGAACGAGTATGCGGCGGCGTTATTGAAAGGCAACCGCTTACCGGATGCGGAACAACAAGCCGTTCTGCGGAAACTGTCGCAGTACACGGGGCTCAGCGAACAATACTGGGATCGCGCCAACCTGCGCATCAATGAAGGGCGCTTTACCAAGGAACTCATGCGCGAGACGGGCAACACCGTGGGCCGGGTCGACTCACGATTCGCCGGCAACATGATCAACCAGATCGGGGAGAACTCGGTTTGGGATCCAATGCTGACTGCGATTGGACCCGGCTACCTGGCCGCCTTCATGGATTACTACCAGAACGACCTTGAAGTCGAAGACATCGGCAACTACACGGTGTTTGGCAACATCTTCCTGAAGTGGGACTGGCGCCACAGGCAGCCGGACTTGCCGGGCTTCAAGATGCCATTCCCGAACACGGCGATCGATCTCGCGTACGCCATGCGCCAGAACCCGTCAATGCGGGTCCTCGTACAACAAGGCTATTACGACCTGGCAACGCCGCATCTCGCGACGGAGTACTTCATCGACCACCTCGAGATTCCCGACGAGCTCCGCGGCAACATCGAGTACGCGACCTACGAGGCCGGGCACATGATGTACATCCACGAGCCATCGATGGTGAAGTACAAGCAGGACCTGGCGGAATTCCTGCGCGGGGACGAATAGACTAGCCGGCTATCCTCGCGAGTACGGCCGCTTCATCGTCTGCGGTCGGCCAGCCCCTCGCACTGGCGCGGCGCTCGTCACTTTGTGACAGCCACCACTCGTGTGTATCGCGAATGGTGTCGGCGAGCGACCGATACGTCAGCCCCGCAGCCCGCGCCGCGCTCGAATCAACGTGGATTGCGAATGGCGCGTTAAAGAACATCGGCGTCGAGAACCGCAGCTCTTCCACAAGCTCTCTCGACGGCCAGTGCATGTTTGATACCGCGACGGACGATGCGCGCTGCCCCCACATGAACTGTTCCCGCGTTACGTCTTGCCCGGGCCCACTGCCATTGAATACACCGGGCGTGTCATTTTCGCCGAGTCTAATCATCCAGTGGGACAGATCGCGTACGTCGATCCAGTCAACGTTATGAGCCGGATCGGGAGGGCAGACGATGTCGCCGCCACGATGGAAGCGCTCGACCCAGTAAGTAAAGCGGTCACTTTTGTCACCGGGTCCGACAACGTAGGTGGGACGCACAATCGTCGCTGCATCACCGTACACCTGCTGCACGATTCGATCGCATTCGGCCTTCATGGGGCCGTAAGTCTCGTTGGTGACTTCCTCTGTCGACGGATCCGGCGCCGGATACATCGGCCCGGTGTTGTCGACCGATTGTTGTTTTTCAAGGTCGTAAACGGAGATGGACGAGGTATAGATGTAACGACGGCAACGCCCCTTGAGCAACTCGGCGGATTCACGCACCTGTCTCGGTACGTAACCGGAATTATCAATGACGACGTCCCAGGTGCGCTTGCCCTGCAACGCCTCGAGCCCGGCATCGGTGTTCGAATCGCGGTTGCCGACGAGTTCCTCAACCTTGTCGCCGAACATCCCGGAGTTCCGGCCGCGATTGAAGGTGCTGACCGCATGACCGCGTGCGAGAGCAAACCCGACCTGTTGCGGGCCTATAAAGCCGGTGCCGCCGAGGATCAGAACGTCAAGCAGCTTGCCGGCCGGTTCGATGATCGTGCTGGCGCCGGCTGCGGACGTGCCCAGGATGGCGGCGCTTGCCCCGATGAATTCTCTGCGTGTCGTAATTTTTCTTTTCCTCTTCGTTTCATTGATCGCACGTTGGACAGCGCAGTGTCAATCGAGATTCGCACAAACGACTACTAATACTAACCCCTTGACCTATATTGATATGGAGAGGCACATCAAGTGGAGCGACTGCTAATATTTTTTTGCAGGAAATCCTCATAGAATCAATATCTTTTGCGAACTTGTTG
>Ga0255052_10000570_pt1 | contig 29500 bp, 29 predicted proteins | sample JV7_2_21_MG_FD_188632 | JGI IMG/M metagenome (GOLD analysis project Ga0255052, IMG submission 188632) | Seawater microbial communities from Jervis Inlet, British Columbia, Canada - JV7_2_21 | ecosystem: Environmental > Aquatic > Marine > Inlet | place: Canada: British Columbia | collected...
TGGCAACCGCAATGAGTGCCGGCTCGACGATTGTAGTACCGAAACCCAGGAGGAAGGCAAACAGTATCAGCCAAAACACACTGCCTTTTCTTGCAAGCGAATATGCGAGGCTTTCGCCGACCGGGAACAAAGCCATTCGCAAGCCGTAAATGAACAGGGTCAGACCAGCGACGACCAGTAGTGCGCCGTACAGAAGCGGTGCCAGATCGGCCGCAGGCTGCCGAATGACGAAAATCTGAAAAACACCGATTACGAGGACAATCGGTGCGAGATCGCGCACACTGCCGAGCGCGTCACGTCCAAGCGTTTGGAGTGCCTCTCTCATTTCACCCCGTTTGTATCACGAGTCGGCCTCAATCCAGATCGGCTTCCCGCTTAAGTGCCTCGAGCAGCCCCAGCGACGCTTCTTCGACAAGATCGAGCACGCGTTCGAATCCCGATGATCCGCCATAATAAGGATCCGGAACTTCCAGTATGGGCGCCGAGGCGGAGAATTCGAGGAACAATCTGATTTTGTTGCGGTGTTGCTCAGGCGCATTTTCCCTGAGTATCAGCAGATTGTCCTCATCCATCGCAAGGATATAGTCAAAGCGGTTGAAGTCCTCCACCGTGACGCGCCGTGCGGCAATATTGTCGAGTCGAATACCACGGCGATGGGCGGCCAGTTGGGCCCTCTGGTCCGGTGGCTGACCCACGTGGTACGCGTGAGTGCCGGCAGAATCCACGATGAACTCTGACTCCAGATCCGCATCGCAGACGACTCTTCTGAATACGCCCTCCGCAGTCGGCGAACGGCAGATGTTGCCCATGCAAACAAATAACACTGATATTCTGTCACCGGAATCAGCCACTACTCTTTCTCTCTGCACAATTTCTGCTGCATCGGTGCATCGGCTACAGGACATGCTTCTGCGCGCGCCTGTTTCAGCGCGTTTGCATACCACTCAAACTCATCGAGAAATTTTACGATTCGCTCATTGTAAGCAGGATCCAGCGCGTTGCCATCATCGTCAAACGCAGAACCAATCCTGGGGATGGGAAATGCGCTCGGAATGCTTGGGCTGCCGAGCTCGGCAAGTATGGCGCGCAATGTGATCAGTGCACGGACACCACCGAATGAGCCGGCAGAATAAGTAACGATGCCGCTCGGCTTGTACAGGTATTCGCTCTGAAAGTGATCGAGCAGGTTCTTCAGGGCGGCCGGTTCACCGTGGTTGTATTCGGCACTGACGATGACGAACCCATCGGCTTTCCGAAGCACCTGGCTGATAAATTCCATCGCCTCGGGCGCCGTTCCTTCTTCAAACTCCTTGTACATCAGATCCAGGAGCGGAAGTTCGTATTCCAACGGATCAACCAAAGTAACGTCGTGACCGCGCTCTTGCAGATTTCTGACGATGAAACGGGCGGCTCTAATACCTTGTCGCCGCTCTCCGCGGACGCTGCCATATACGACTGCGGTTTTTAAACTCATAACATACGCTCCACCTTTGCGAGGTCTTCCTCGGTGTCGACACCGGGTGGAGGCCTGCTACGGGCGTTCGCGACCTTGATCCCGATGCCGATCGACAGCGCACGCAATTGCTCCAGCTGTTCGCAAGCTTCGAGATCAGTTCGCGCCGCGGCAACGATTTTCCTGAGCGTACCGCAACGATAGGCATAAATGCCGTGGTGGTGCATCGCGCATTGAACAGCCAGATCGTCGGTCGATGCATGCCGCGAGTACGGGATCGCCGAGCGGCTGAAATACAAGGCGTTGCCATAGTCGTCGCAGACGACCTTTACGACATTCGGATTCTCGTAGTCAGCCTTTGATGCGAGCGGCGAGGCAAGCGTCGCCATTTCGATCGAGCTGTCATCGAGCAATGCCGCCAATTGGTTGACCAGGTCGGACGGCATCAACGGTTCATCGCCCTGTAAATTGATGACGACCTGCTCATCCGCCCAGTTCAATCGCTCGCTGACTTCGGCAATCCGCTCTGTGCCCGAACGATGATGATCGCCTGTCATACAAACAGATGCACCGAAGCTCTCGGCTGCATCGGAGATTCTTTGATCATCTGTCGCGATATAAACATTACTTGCATCACTTTCGCTCGCGCGCTCGAATACGTGCTGCAACATGGACCTGCCTGCAATCTCACGCAGCGGCTTTCCTGGAAGCCTTGCGGATGCAAATCGCGCAGGAATAACGACAACAAAGTCACTCATTCTGAATCCTGGCCCGTCTTCGATGAAAGTCTGTCGCAAAGTTCATCAATCCAGTCCTGCGACTGATCTACCGCGACCTCGACGGGCACATACCAGCAACGGGGAATGGTAAGGTCGCTGCATTTGACGGCATCTTTTTCGGTCATCATGACATCGAAACCGTCATCGTACCGCAAATCCGCTTCAGTCAGATTTGCGTGGTCGGGAAGTGCGTGCTCGATAACCTGCATTCCATGGGACTCGAGAAAGGTGAAGAAACGCCCCGGATTGCCGATTGCCGCCACCGCGTGAATCTTCTTGCCCGCAAACCGCGCCAAAGGTGCTTCGTCGCTGTCATCGAGACTCCTTGCAATCGTGCCTTTCAGATAAAATTCGGTCACCGGCACGTCCGCCGGCAAGCCACGTATCGCCCTTTCACTACGCATGACGCTCTTGTTCACCAGAGCGCGATCGACGAAGTCGAGCCGTGAAATCGGCTCGCGCAAGGGACCGGCAGGCAGCAGCCGACCGTTACCAAAACCGCGCGTACCGTCTACCACCGCTATCTCGTACTGCCTCGACAATCGGTAGTGCTGCAGACCGTCGTCCGTAATAACGATGTCCACGCCGAGCATGCTCAGATCCTGCGCGGCGCGAACACGATTCGGGTGAACAACCACCGGGCATCCGCTGCGCCTGGCCATCAGGATCGCTTCATCTCCGACAACCGATGGATCGCTATCGCTTGTCACGCGTACCGGATCCGAACCAATGGATCCACCATAACCCCTGCTGACAATCCCGGCCTGCAATCCGCGATTCCCCAGTTGTCGTGCGAGCCAGATTGCGACAGGCGTCTTACCGGTACCACCAACCGTTATATTTCCGACAACGACGACCGGCCGGTTGATACGCACACGTTTCAAAAAACCACGCTCGTACAACTGCCGCCGCAAGTACGTGAGGAACGCAAATAACCAGGAGAGCGGCAAAAATACCAGGTACGCGGCCGAGTCCTCGTACCAGATCTTTTGCATTACCTGATCACGTGTCGCCGTTTTGTTCATCGCTGAATTGCATGCGATAGAGATTCGCGTAATGACCGTCATGATCAATGAGTTCACGATGGCTGCCAGACTCGACGATGCTGCCTTTATCCAGCACGATGATGCAATCCGCACCTTCGACCGTCGAAAATCGATGCGCTATCACGAGCGTCGTGCGATCTTTCATCAAATGGCCCAAACCGTCCCGTATGTGTCGTTCGGATTTGCTGTCCAGGGAAGAGGTCGCTTCGTCGAGAATCAGAACCGGCGCATCTTTCAGAAGCGCCCGGCCGATGGCGATACGCTGCCGTTGTCCTCCGGACAGGAGCACGCCTCGATCGCCTACGAATGTTTCCAGACCGTCCGGCATATCCTTAACAAATTCAATGACATGAGCAGCCTCTGCTGCCTTGAGCAGATCCGCCCGGGAGCACTGGCGAAGCTGACCGTAGGCAAGGTTGTTGGCGATCGTGTCATTGAACAAGACGACATCCTGTGTGACCAGGCTCAGGTTGTCACGCAGATTGTCGAGTGCGTACTCTTCGATCGGCGTATCGTCCAGCAGGATACTACCGGAATCCACATCGTAGAAACGCGGGAGCAAGCCGACGAGTGTGGATTTTCCGCTGCCCGAGTGACCGACGATCGCAAGCGTCTTGCCCGCTTCGACCTTCAGCGAGAGATTCGTCAGCACAGGTGCGTTCTTTTCGCCGTATGAGAAGTTGACGTTTCTGAATTCGACCGTGCCGTCGACGCGGTCCTTACGAAACGTTCCCGAATCGACTTCATCCGGTTCATCGATAACAGCAAACAGGCTGTCGGCAGCCGTGATACCTCGCTGCAGAGAGGCATTCAGATTCGTCAACCTTCGCAAGGGCTGCAGCATCAAAATCATTGCACCGATAAAGGAAATAAAAGTTCCGGGGCTCAGTTGCCCGGCAGCGGCTTCCTTCGTGGCTACATAGATAACGCCGGCAATACCGAACGCGAACAGGACCTGAGTAGTTGCAACACCGAGTGAGCGGGTACTGATCAGTTTCATGTTCTGCTTGCGATTGCTCTCGTCGGCGTCGACGATGCGTTTCTTCTCGTATTCGTGACCGCCGAATACCTTAACGACCCGGTTGCCGGTGAGCACTTCTTCTGATACGCGTGTCACGTCACCGATCGAGTCCTGTATGCGGCCGCTATACCGGCGGAACGCCCGACTAAGAATCCGAACCACGATCGCAATGAGGGGAACGACGATCGCTACGAATGCCGTCAGCCTGGCGCTGTGCCACAGCATGACCCCGGTACAGGCAATGACCGTCAGAAAGTCACGGACCATCACCGTGACGACATTTGCACCGGCTTCCGCGACCATCTCGGCGTTATAAGTCATACGCGAGAGCAACGGTCCCGTCGCCTGCGTCTCAAAGAAACGCGTCGGCAAGGTCAGGAATTTCTGGAACACGTCGCGGCGCAGAGCGCTAATCACAGATCGACCAATCCAGCCGAGACTGTATTCCGAGGTGTAGCCGGCAACTCCCCTGAGTACGAAGATTCCGATAAACGCCCAGGGCATCCAACGCGCTGTCTCGAGATTGTGCGCAACCAGTGTCTGATCGGTCAGCGGCTTGAGGAGAATGATAAGCGTTGCCTCGACGGCGGCAGCGGCAGCCATCGCAACGACCGCGGCGATGGCCATCCCCCAGTACGGAACGACATAGCGCCACAGGCGCTTGTAAACCTCCAGTAGATGCGGATCGAGTTTTACGATCACTGTTCCGTTGGATCGTTGACTGTGGCGATACTGATTTTTACAAAGCCGAGCTTGCCCGCCACGTCCATCGCGGTCACAACATGCTGATGACGAGCGTTTGCATCGGCGCTGATGGTCAGCGGCAAATTGGTATTGCCGCCGGAGAGTTTCTGTAATGCGTTTCTTATCGTTTCGGGCCGGCTGTTGATGAGCTCGCGCCCGTTGACAAGATAGGTGCCCTGCTCCGTGATCATGATATCGAGCTGTTCCGGAACTTCCTCGACGACTGCCGCGCTGTCTGCTTCCGGCAGGCGAATGGAGATCTGCGACTGCTTCACAAAACTTGTCGACACCATGAAAAATATGAGCAGCAACAAGACGACATCGATCAGAGACGTCAGATTGACTTCCGGTTCAGCGCGAGGGCGAACGTTCAGATTCATTTCTTTTTCTTCTTGGAAGACGCCTGCCGGCGATGCAAGGCCTCAACGAGCTTGATCGCTTCCTTCTCCATGTTGACCACCAGCGTATCTACCCGATTACGGTAATAGCGATAACCGATCAATGCGGGAATTGCCACGGTCAGACCCGCCGCGGTCGTGATCAAAGCTTCTGCGATGCCGCCGGCGAGAACGGTCGGGTTGCCGACGCCATGGGTGGTAATCGCCGTGAATACCTTGACCATGCCGATGACGGTGCCGAGCAGGCCCAACAATGGCGATATCGCCGCAATCGTGCCGAGTGTGTCCAGGTATCGCTCGAGTTCATGGACGACATGTCGCCCCGTGTCCTCGATACTGTCTTTCATGATGGTCCGCTCGCGATCGCGATTTATCAGTCCGGCAGCCAGGATCTGACCCAGCGCCGAGCCCTGGTGCAGGGTCTGGATCTGATTCTGGTCCATTGCGTCCTTCTTGATCCAGCCCCAGACCTTGCTGGTCAGGTCTTCGGGAAGCACGCGCTTCTCCTGAAGCGTCCAGAACCGCTCGAGCATGATTCCCATGGCGATGATGGCGCAGAGGATGATTGGCACCATCAACCAGCCGCCGGCTTTAACGATTTCAACCATATACGCTGACTCTCAAGGAAATTCGAAATATACAGTGGCCAGCCGAAAATTGCCTCTTGAAATCAATGCCAGTACTTGCGTGCCTGCTGCCGGTGCAGTGCCAGTCGCCGCATGCCGGAATCGCGGCAAATCCGGTAGCTGATGGCGCCGGAATCGGCCGTGTTCAATACCTCGGCGCCGGCGTTCCGCCAGGCCTGGACGATGTCTTCCTTCGGGAACCCCCAGCGGTTCCGATAGCCCGCCGACACGATAGCGACCCTGGGCCGAACGGTGCTGACAAAGAGCTGGCTCGACGAGGTACGGCTGCCGTGGTGTGGGATAAGCACGATGTCCGCCGGCGACAAGGCGCCGCTCTGCGCAAGCAGAGTCTCAACCGGAGATTCGATATCGCCGGTCAGGACGATCGTGTGCCGGGCAATCCGAATCTCGAGGACGCAGGACGCGTTATTGCCGTGCCAACGGTCCGCATCCGTTGGATGTACGAGCAGGAACTCGATACCGTCCCACTCCCAGCGACTGCCGGCCCGACAGCGAATCTGTGGCAGATCGAAATCGTCCAGTGTCTCCCCGGCCAACAGTCTTTGCATACGAATTTCTTCGGACAGGGAGCGCACACCGCCGGCATGGTCCTGATCGGCATGGCTGACGATGAGCATATCGAGCATCGAGATGCCTTTGCTTTTCAGGAAAGGAACGAGGACGAGTTTTCCGGTATCCGAGCCGCCGCGAAACGACGGGCCGGCGTCGAATACAGCTGTATGCCCGTGTGTCTGCATGACCAGCGAAAGCCCCTGGCCAACATCGAGCACATGCAAATCGACGCATTCATTCGGAGGCGGTGGTGGCCGATAAAGAATTACTGCAACCGCGGCGATGAGCGCGAGCCTGCGGCCCGGCCAGGCGGGTGGCGTAAGCATCCATAATGCGGGCAGGAACACTGTGACTACGAACATTCCTTCGGGCCGGGCGATATCGAAGCTGCCATACGACACGTCGGACGCGCGGCCGACGATCCAGAGCACGACCGCCACGCTTCGATGGGCGATACTCAGCAGCAAATTGCCCGCTGCCTGGAACGGCCCGTCAAGCGTCATGCCAAGCAGGCAAGCCGGAACCGTAATAAAGTTGAAGATTGGCAGCGCGAGCAGATTGACGACTGGCGCGACTATCGCAACGCGATCGAACAACAGTACTGTCAACGGCATCAGACCGAGCAACAGCGTCATTTGGGTTGAAGACAAGCGGCGCATGCCGTTCAACATGGCTGAAGGTCGTGAACCACCCAACGCGTAAGCAGGAATCTGCGTAACACGCATATGCCAGAAAAGTATTGCGACGGCGGCGAAGGAAAGTTTGAAGCCGGGGGCGAGTATTGCAAGCGGATCGGAAAGGAAGATCGCCAGACAGCATATTGCCAGCAGGCGCGCGGGCGATATCGGACGACGAAAAAGGCCGGCGAGCACGAAAATTATCGTCATCAACAGGGCCCGCCTGGCCGGCACGGCAAATCCCGAGACTTCGGCATAGGCATATGCGGCGGCCGCAGCGATTATCGCCGCACGGTCCTTGATGTTGACGCGCCGGCAGAATATGGACAGGACGGCCCAGCCCAGAACATACATGCCGCCCGCCGCCAGGCCGATATGCAGTCCGGATATGGCCATCAGGTGACTCGTTCCGGTTTCGGCGTAGCGCCTCCATTGATCGCGTGTAATTCTGTGCCGGGCGCCGACGCCCACCGCCATCAGGACCGCCGATGCATCGTCATCGGGGAGTACATCCTCGATTCGAGCCACAAATCGCTGGCGTAACCTGGATACGCGGTCAACCGGCCAATCGTTGCGACGAAAGTTTCTGGGCCCATTGACAACATAGCCGGTCGCGCCGATCCCCTTGCGAAAAAGCCAGCCCTCGTAGTCGAATCCTCCCGGATTGGAAAATCCGCGCGGTCGCCGTAGGCGGACTTCGAGTTGCCATGTTTCGCCGAGAGCCGGCTGTGCCGTTGCATCGAACCAGCTCAGTCTGATGTGGCCAGGCAGTCCATTCTGGCCGACAGGTTCGACCGGGAATGTCAGCGACGCGCCATTGTCATTGGGAAACTCCGTGATCCGCGCATCAACAATGACGGTGGTCCCGGCGATACCCGGATGCAGCCGGTCGTCGATCACAAGCCCCGAAGTAAGGGCAAAAATGACGAAACCCGCGACAAATGCACCGACCAGTTTCAATTTCGGTATCAGGAAAGTGCCCAGCGACACTCCCGCAAGCATGAGCAGCAGGATCGGACCTGGCAGCTCACTGCAGAATTGCAGCGAATACGCACCTGCCAACACGGACAAGCAATATCGAGTCATGTTCCGCTTCCCTGCGGTTTATCGTTATCATGCCGATTCTCATCGAAGCGGAATCAGTAGCGTATGCCAAGGCGATTTTTTAGGAAGTTCGGCTTCAAACGGCAAAGGATCAGCCAACAGTGGTATCTGAGTCCGGTTCGACACCTGCTGCATAATCCCGCTTACTGGGGCATACGGCGCAAGACTGTCGTACCCGGCTTTTCACTGGGTCTTTTTGTTGCGTTCACGCCTGTCCCCGTTCACACGCTGCTGGGAGTCTTCCTGGCGCTGATGCTCAGGGTCAATATTCCGGCGACAATCATCGGGACCTTGCTCATGAATCCGCTGACCATTTATCCCATGTTTCGGCTGGCGTACGGCGTCGGATCATTTCTGCTAGGCGTTGAGCCAAAACCTTTCGACCCTGAATTGTCCGTGGAATGGTTTACACACGGGTTTCTTAATGTCTGGCAGCCGCTCCTGCTAGGTTCCATCCTGTGCGGAGCGCTTGCATCACTGATTGGCTACGTCGGCCTGGATCTTCTGTGGCGGGCGTCGATCGCCGACTACGTTGCTAACCGCAGGCGGCGAAAATCGTCTGAATAGCTGCGGGCTTCTTCATAAAGATTCAGCTCGACCGATGTAGCCGGCCATCCTCGAGGATCATGACCCGGTCCATGCGTTCGGCGATCGAATGATCGTGCGTAACGATGACCAGACTTGTCTCGAGTTCGCGATTGAGTTCGAGCATGAGTTGAAGCACATGTTCTCCGTTGCCGGCATCGAGGTTGCCGGTCGGCTCATCGGCAAGAACGAGTTTTGGACGAGTGATGAGCGCACGGGCAACCGCAGCCCGCTGTCGTTCACCGCCGGATAACTCGCCGGGCTTGTGAGTCAGCCTTTCGCCGAGCTGTACCCGCTGCAGCAACCGGGCTGCCTGGTCCAGGGCTTCCTCCTTGCCGACACGGCGGATCATAAGCGGCATCGCAACGTTCTCAGCCGCGGAGAACTCGGGCAGCAGGTGATGAAACTGGTAGACGAAACCAAGATAACGATTGCGGAGCTCTCCCTTACCGATCTCGCTCATTTCATGCATCGGCTGTCCGTCGATCAGGACCTCACCAGAGCTTGGTGCATCCAGACCGCCCATTATTTGCAATAAGGTCGTCTTTCCCGATCCCGAGGCGCCAATGATGGCCACCCGCTCGGCCGCTTTGATAGTCAGATCGACGCCACTGAGAACCTCCAGTACTGATGCACCTTCATCGAAGCGCCGCACGATGGAGCGACATTCGAGCACATACTTACTCATAACGCAGCGCCTCCGCCGGCATCGTGCGAGCACCGCGCCACGCCGGATAAATCGTCGAGGCAAGCGCGAGAATCAATGCGATACCACCTATTCTGACCACGTCCGCCATTTGCAGATCGGCCGGCAAATCACTGATGAAATAAACGTCGGCCGCGAGAAACTTGATGCCGAACGTCGATTCCATGAACGATACGATCGTTTCGAGGTTGATGGTAAAAGCAACGCCGAGCGCGATGCCTGCCAGCGTGCCGACGACGCCGATGATACATCCCTGTGTCATGAATATTTTCAATACGCTTGCCGGGCTCGCGCCCATCGTTCTGAGAATTGCGATGTCCGATTGCTTGTCTTTCACCACCATCACGAGGGTCGAAACAATATTGAATGCGGCGACCGCAACGACCAGCAACAGGATGACGAACAGTATCGACTTGGTTATCTGGATAGAGCGGAAGAAGTTTACGTGGCTGCGGGTCCAGTCGCTAACGAGGACCGGATCGCCCAGGTCGAGGGCGACCTGTCGTACGATGGCCGGCGCGGAGTAGATGTCGTTCACCGCAAGACGTATGCCGCTGACTGTGTCGCCTTTACGATACAGCTTTTGCGCATCGGCAAGATGTATGAACGCGAGCCGCCTGTCGAATTCGTACATGCCGACACGATAGATTCCCGTTACCGTGAATCGCTTCATTCTCGGTACGACGCCCGCCGGTGTGACGAATCCCTCCGCCAGCGTAACAAGCACTTTGTCACCGACATTCGCGTTTAGCGTGGTCGCGAGTTCGACACCCAGAACGATGCCGAAGCCTCTGGCCTCGAGCGAGGACAGACTGCCCTCGGTGACGACGCCCGATACGCCGGAAACGTCGTTTTCGAGCGCGGGGTCTATGCCCCGGAGCTGAATGCCACTTAAGGCTTCTCCGTGAACAAGCAAAGCCTGGCCATCGATGAAAGGTGCTGCGGCCCTCACGGCCGGATCTGCGGCAGCAGCAGCAACTTGCTCCTGCCAGCCGCTCAGACCCTCGTTCGGATCCTCGATAACCGCGTGCGCAGACATCAGCAGTAAACGCTCCTTGAGCTCACGCTCGAAGCCGTTCACCACGGAGAGAACGATAATCAGCACAGCGACGGCGATCGCAATGCCCGTCATCGAGATTGCGGAAATCAGGGAGACGAAACGATTACTGGTACGTGCCCGAACGTATCTGGCGCCCATCCATACTTCAAACCAGCGCGGCATCCGGCTACTCGTACCTAAGTGCCATCGAAGGATTGACGAGTGCGGCGCGACGGGCGGGGTAAAGCGTTGCCAGTGACGTCAGCACGAATGCCGCGATGGCGATGACTGAAACATCGAATAGCTCGATGTTGGACGGAATATCGGAAACATAATAGACGTCGCCCGGCATGATCTGGAAGCCGAACAGCTGTTCCAGAAAGGGCACGATCGTCGGCACGTTTATCGCGAGTACGATGCCTGAAATTACACCGAGCAGGACACCCAGCCAGCCGATGATCGCTCCCTGAATGAAAAACACCCGGACCACACCGTTCGGCCCCATCCCGAGTGTCCGCAGGATTGCGATGGCGCCTGTCTTATCGGTTACCACCATGACCAGGCTCGCGACAATGTTGAAGGCTGCAACGCCGATGATCAGGGACAAGAGCAGGGACATCATCATCTTCTCGATGCGAATCGCCCGGAAGTAGCTGGCGTTCTCGATCGTCCAGTCGCTTGCGCTAAAAGAAGATCCGAGTCGATCCTGCAATGAAACCGCAATCGCCGGCGCCGCCATGACTTCGTCCGCGCGAAAGCGAACCGCGGATACAGTGTCTCCGAGCGACAGCATCCTGGCGGCATCATCGGCATGCACGAGCGCAAGCATCGCGTCGTGATCCTGGAGGCCTGCTTCGAACACACCACGAACGACATATCGCTCCAGCACCGGTTCGAGCATGCCATCGCGTGTTGCCCGCGGAATCAAAAGCACAACGCCGTCACCGAGCCGAATACCCAGGTCGAGCGCCAGCAGGCGACCGAGAACGATACTTCTGGCGCCCGGTTCCAGTACGCCCAGGCTTCCTTCAATGAAATTGATGGTGGTCCCGGAAACGGAGGCTTCGAGCTCGGGCACGATTCCGCTGACAAACACGGCATTGAGTGTCCTGCCGGATCGGATCATGCCCTCCATTTCGATGTACGGTGCTGCTGCCGCGACGCCGGGTTCGGCAACGATCTCGTCACGGAGCGCGCGCCAGTCTGCCACGCGACCATCGCGACCGGTCAGCTGGCCATGCGCGGACATGCTGACCAGGCGATCCCGCAGCTCGCCCTCGAAGCCGTTCATCACCGACAGGATGACGATCAGCGCGGCTACGCCAAGCGCAATGCCGGCTAGCGAGATGCCGGTGATGAAAGAGACAAATCGGGTGCGGCGTTTGGCGCGGAGGTAGCGAAGGCCCAGGAAGAGTTCGACGGGATCGATCATCGTCGGCATTAGAACACATAATGCCGCCGGGATTGGAAATGTGACGCGGTTCGCAATTACGTGAACCTTCATCACAAATTACCGGCAAGCCGTTGAAATAGCTGTTTTTTAGCAGGCTAGCGAATGCTATAGTCGGCGGGTAGTCTTCTGGAGAGTCTGAAATGGCCAAGGTTCGAGCCCATACATTTGTCGCTTGCTGCGCCCTCGTTGCAGGCGGTTTCTTTGCAGGCAGCCTGGCTGCCGAGACCCTGGATATGGAAGGCACCGATAGTGTCAATTCGTCCGCCTTCGAGCAGTCAGGTCGGCCAACCCGCGGCATGACTCAGGCCAGCGTCGAAGCGACATTTGGCGCCCCTCAGCAGAGCGATGCTGCCGTCGGCGACCCACCCATCTCGAAATGGCATTACAAGGATTTCATCGTCTATTTCGAGTACGACCGGGTAATCCACGCCGTAACGAAGCGTTAATCTGGCGCAAGACAGGCGTGCTCCCTGCACAGCTGTGAGATAATCGCGGGCCGTTTTTCCTGCCGTACAGCTTGTGGCTCGCAACACCTCAATATTCTCGTCGTATATCAAGGCGCCGGATGGCGGCAAGCTGGTCGCGTGGGGCCGTTTGATTGGGGCCAGTTCGGCGCTCGCGGCGCTCGAGCTTGCTGAATCCTCCGGACGACCCGTACTCGTGCTGGCCACGGATCCGAGACACGCCGACCAGCTCGAGGCGGAGATTCGCTTTTTTGCAGGCGGAACGCTCCCCGTCTCACACTTCGTCGAATGGGAAACGCTGCCCTACGACAGTTTCTCGCCTCACCAGGACATCATTTCCCAGCGGCTCAAGGTCTTGTCGCAGCTGCCCGGCCAGACCAGCGGTATTGTCGTCGCGTCCCTGCCGAGCCTCATTCAGCGTCTGCCGCCGACGGACTACGTGGCGGCCCGATCGCTGACACTGATTCGAGGACAGCTTCTCGAGCGCCAGGAATTTGTCGACAGACTGATCTCGTCCGGTTATCTGCGGGTACCCGAGGCCAGCGAACATGGGGAATTCGCGATTCGCGGATCGCTGATCGATATCTTTCCGATGGGTTCGGACGCACCATTGCGCATAGACTTCTTCGACGATGAGATCGAGTCGCTGCGTTTCTACGATCCGGACAGTCAATTGTCGGGCGAAACCGTCGATGAGCTCGAGGTCTTGCCCGCCCGGGAAATCCCGCTCGATTCGGCAAGCATCAAGGAATTCCGTGAGCGGTATCGTGAGCGCTTCGAGGGCCAGCCATCTCGTTCCCGCGTTTACCGCGAAGTATCCGAGGGAATCGCGCACGGCGGCATCGAGTATTACCTGAGCTTGTTCTTCGAAACGACCGCGACGCTACTCGATTACCTGCCGCACGACGCAATCATTTTCGCTCCTGCCGAATACGCGCAAATACTTGACGATACGGTCCTGGAGATTGTAGAGCGGTATGAGCTTTGCAGCCTCGATCCGGAGCGGCCGGTGCTCGAGCCCGAGGAGAGCTTTTCGAGCCCCGGGGACATTGTGCGGCGATTCGATGCATTCAGTTTGATCAGTTATTCGTCCCAGTCGCTACGAGAGACCGGTAAAGAGGTGAACCTGCCCGCGAAGTTGCTGCCCGCAATCCGAATCGAGGCAAGGTACGAAGATGCAGCGCGCTCCCTCGTTGAGTTCCTGAATAGCTATGATGGCCGGGTCCTGTTCACGGCCGACTCACCGGGCCGGCGCGAGAGCATTTACGAGATGTTGAGCGCACGCGGAATCGATCTGTTCCGCGCCGGGGGCTGGCAGGAATTCCTGCGGAGTGATCTGCCGGTTGGCGTCACCGTGTCGCCCATAGAAACCGGCGCCCTTCTGCCGGAGGCCGGAATTGCGATCGTCAGCGAACATCAGCTGTTCGGCGAAAAACCGCGGCAGCGGAGCCGCCGGCGCCGCGCCGAGCGCGATCCGGAATCGATCATCAGGCAGCTCAACGATCTTCAGGATGGATCGCCGGTCGTGCATTCGGAATACGGCGTCGGGCGCTACCTGGGACTGACGACGCTCGAGACCGGCGGTGTGGCCGGGGAGTTCCTGAGCCTGGAATATGCGGGCGGCGACAAGCTCTATGTCCCGGTCCATTCTCTGGACCTGATCTCAAGATATACCGGTGCATCGGCCGAGAACGCGCCCCTGCACCGGCTCGGTAGCGACCAGTGGGCGAAAGCCCGGCAGCGGGCAATCAGGAAGATTCGCGACGTTGCCGCGGAATTACTCGATGTCCATGCCAGGCGGGCGGCAAGGCCGGGGCACAGCTTTCACTGGCCCGAGGGGGACTACCGGGCATTCGAGGAGGGATTTCCGTTCGAACCGACCGAAGACCAGATGCGCACCATTGACGAGGTATTGAATGACCTCGCAACGAACAAGCCGATGGATCGCGTTGTTTGCGGTGATGTCGGTTTCGGCAAGACCGAGGTTGCCTTGCGCGCTTCTTTTGCCGCAGTCAATGGCGGCAAGCAGGTCGCGATTCTCGTGCCGACGACGCTCCTCGCGCAGCAGCATGCCCAGACCTTCAGGGACCGTTTCGCGGACTGGCCGGTCCGTATTGAAGTCCTGTCCCGGTTTCGTTCGCGCAAGGAAGCAAACGAGGTCGTCGCCGGAATGCGAGACGGAACCGTCGATATCGTGATCGGGACTCACCGACTCCTGCAACACACGAAAGACTTCAGAAATGTCGGACTCGTCATTGTCGACGAGGAACACCGTTTCGGTGTCCGCCATAAGGAGGCCATCAAGTCGCTGCGCAGCGAAGTGGACGTGTTGACGCTTACAGCGACACCAATCCCGCGCACACTCAACATGGCGCTCGGCGGGCTGCGCGACATGTCGCTGATTACGACACCGCCGGCTGACAGGCTCGCCGTCAAGACCTTCGTCGGTGAATGGAACGATGTCGTCATTCGTGAGGCGCTGCTGCGTGAGATCAAGCGCGGCGGCCAGGTTTACTTCATTCACAATCGCGTCGAGGACATCGCATCAGTCGAGGAAAGTATCGCCAGGCTCGTACCCGAGGCCAGCATCAGGATCGGCCACGGGCAGATGCCTGAACGTCAACTCGAGCAGGTCATGCTCGACTTCTATCATCGCCGCTTCAACGTGTTGTTGTGCACGACGATCGTCGAGAGCGGCATCGACGTGCCGACGGCAAATACGATCATCATCAACCGCGCCGATCGCTTCGGCCTTGCCCAATTGCACCAGTTGCGCGGGCGCGTCGGGCGTTCTCACCATCGCGCCTACGCCTATCTCGTAGCACCCCCGAGGGCCACCATGACGGCCGATGCGATCAAGCGCCTCGAGGCCATCGATTCACTCGATGACCTCGGTTCGGGTTTTGTGCTGGCGACGCACGACCTCGAGATCCGCGGCGCCGGTGAATTGCTCGGCGACACGCAAAGCGGCCAGATTCAGGAAATAGGCTTTTCGCTATATACAGAGATGCTCGCGCGTGCTGTGGAATCGCTGCAATCCGGCAAGGAGCCCGATCTCGATGGCCCGCTGGACGCCGGCGTGGAAATCAATCTTCATGTGCCTGCCTTGCTGCCGGATGACTACATGCCCGACGTCCACTTGCGGCTGATCCTCTACAAGCGCATAGCCAGCGCTGATTCCAGGGAGCAATTGAGAGATTTGCAGGTCGAATTGATAGATCGTTTCGGTTTGTTGCCGGAGGCCGCGAAAAATCTCATGAGGATAGCCGCAATCAAACAGGACGCGTCCATGCTTGGCATCGACAAGATCGACGCGTCCGAGTCCGGTGGATACATTCAGTTTGGCGGCCAGGCCCGGGTCGATCCGCTGGCCCTGGTGCAGCTCGTGCAGGAAGACAACGTGACATATCGCTTGCAGGGCGCGCATCGGCTACAGTTCAGCAAGGATCTGACAAACGCCGCTCAGAGATTTGAATTCGTCGAGGAACTGCTTACACTGCTCGTCGCCAAACCCGCTGAAGAATCGCATCGGGCCATGGCGAGTTGAATAGGAGACCATCAATGCGCATCGCAATTCGACTGGCGGCCATACTGCTCGCCGCATGCATTGCGCCGGCATATGCCCAGCAGGAAGCGGAGCTGCCGGATCCTGACGAGGCAGAGGAAACCGTCGAGCCAATCAGGCGTTATACGGTGGAACTGATTGTTTTTGCATACGGCGAAAGCGTATCCGCCGGGACGGAGATCTGGATCCCGGAAGAGCCGCCCGCCGACACGCCAGACAACTCCGGAGTGCGTTATTTCGGTGACTTCGACGACGAGATCACGGAAATCGAAGCGCCGCCGATCGGCCGCCGCTATATGGACCTCGAACTGGTTCTGTTTGCTGAGGACGATTTCACGATGAACGGCATCTACGACAAGCTGGTCGAGCTCGAGGCTTACGAGCCAGTCCTTCGAGCCGGATGGACGCAGCCGACTTATGAAAGAGACCTGACCGCGTCAATACCGCTCACCACGCTTGCCGAGGCGCCGTCCTGGCTGGCGGGCGATCTGACACTTTATCTGGGCCGCTACCTGCACCTCGTCGTCGATCTGACGATGGACTCGGACCGGACAGCCGAAGCGGACGATGATGAAGCGGAGGTCCTGACTTTCGGCGACGCAACTGCACGGGACGATTACGGCATGATCGACGAATACGGAGAGTTGCTGCCGGCGCCGGTTCACTATCGTATTCACGAGGACCGCATCGTGAAAAATGGCGATATTCGCTACTTCGACCACCCGAAATTCGGCGTCATCGCCAAGATTACGAGGTTCGAGGAAGTGGAAGAAGAATTCATCGACGACACCGATGATCTTTTGCCGGTCCCCGTAGTCGGCCCCTAGTCGTCCAGCACTTTTTTCAAAAAGTCCTCAGCGCTGCGGGCGTCCTGCCCTGCCTGCATCACGCAGGTGCGAAAACTGACGGTTACGAATTTGGACACGCTCGATCGCGGGTGATGCAATCCCAGGTCGCGCACTGCCGCCGCGATCCTTGAGGCGAATTCCGTGACGGCGCCGTCATCCGAGGCATGAGACAGCACGACGAGCACATCGTCATTCACGCGTGCTGCAACATCACTGGCACGCCTCAGGAAGCGTCGAATGGCCTGCCCTACCCGCCGCAGGCAGGAATCGGACGCGTGACGGCCGAACACCTCGAGGTAAGCATCGAAGTCATCGAGTGAAAAGGAGACAAGCGCCAGCGTCGACTTTTCCCTGGCTGCGACAGCCCAGTCATGCGCAAGAACATCGCGAAATGCACTCGCATTGAGGAGGCCCGTGGCCGGATCGTCCCTTGAGAGATCGCGGATGCGCCGTTTCGCTTTGAGCAGGGCCTGGTGCATTTCTCCGTCGGCTGTAGCAGCCGTCGATCCGGCACCGCCACGCCAGTAGGCGGCATAAAACCTGACGTCTTTCCGATTGCCCTCGGTCAGCGGCTTCAGAACCAGCAAATACTCGCGATTGCCGAGCTCGACCGGGATTGAGGTCTCGATCCCGTCGCGAACGGCATCGCTAACCTCCAGCGCCAGCTCGCGGCCGACAGTTTGCTCGACCACGTCGGCGAAGGGAAGATCAAAAGCCGAAGTCTCCCCCGAGATGGCCTCGAAGGCCGGATTGCAAAGGACTACCGGCCAGTCCGGACGATCCATGCGGGCGACGACGATCGGCTCGGCCGAGTTCGCGACCAGTTGCTCCAAAATTTTTCTTTGCAGCGCCTTCATTGCCTGCATCCTAGCCGATGCCGGGGCCCGAATTCTGTGACCCAATCAGGCGTTCAGCTCCAGGGGCGGCCGTTCCTGCCAGTCCGAGAACCGTTTGGCCGCTGCCTGCCACTCATCGCTGGCGAGCAGCGACTCCCGCAATACCTGTCCGGTGCCGTGCAGCCTGGCCAGCCTGACGAGCGAGGGCGGATTCGAATACTCGGACAGCGAGGCGACGGCCGAGGCGGCTGCCGGTCGGTCATTGCAGATCAGAACCATGTCGCAGCCGACCTCGAGCGCCAGCCTGGCGCGTTTGCGCATCGAGCCGTAACTTTCGGTCGCTTTCATACTCAGATCGTCGCAAAAGACGGCGCCATCGAAGCCGAGCCGCGACCGCAATTCTGAGCCTATCCAGTATTTGGAAAAGCCCGCGGGAAGCGGATCTATCTCCGAATAGACGACATGCGACATCATGACGCCGGCGATCACGCCATTGCCGATCAGTTTGTCGTATGGGCGCATGTCATCCAGGACTTCACCATACTCGCGGCGATCGTTCGGAAGTTTCTCGTGTGAATCGGCGACAACGGCCCCGTGTCCCGGAAAGTGCTTGGCGATCGCCGCCATCCCGGCACTGCGAAGGCCCCTCGAAAACGCGTTGGCGAGATCGCCGACGGCTTCCGGATCCTTGTGAAACGCACGATCGCCGATCACCTCGCTGACACCCCAGTCCAGGTCCGTGCAAGGGGCAAAACTGAGATCGATACCCATCGCACGGAGCTCTGCGCCGCTCAGCCAGCCCGCCGATTTTGCCAGAAGCAACGCCTCACCAATGTCGCTGTCGTATTCGTGCCCGATTCTGCGCATCGGCGGAATCGCGGAGAAGCCTTCGCGAAACCGCTGTACGCGGCCGCCCTCGTGATCGACGGCTATCAACAGGGGCGGGCTGCGCAGTGCCCTGATCTCACCGACAAGGTCGTTGAGTTGATTCGGGTCTTCGTAGTTTCGGCTAAAGAGGATAACGCCGCCGACCGCTGGCTCGCGCAACAGACTACGATCTGCCGGGCTGACAGCCAGACCTTCGATGTCTAGCATGACGGGTCCGAGTGACATACGGGCTAGCGTAATTTGCCGAACCTTCAAGGTCCAAGTCCGCTGGCCGACTCCGAAGTATTTTTCGAGCTTAATTATCTAATTGCTTGTTTTTATTATTTTTTACTGATCAGAGCGATGGATTCGACATGCCCGGTATGGGGGAACATATCGATGATTCCCGCAGCTTCGAGCTCGTATCCGTGCTCGCAGACCAGTGCGTTCAGGTCTCTGGCCAGGGTCCCCGGGTGGCAGGATACATAGACGATTCGCGAAGGCTCGATGCGGCCTATGTGACGGACGACCTCGATTGCACCACTTCTTGCCGGGTCCAGCAGCAAGCCCGTCCAACCCTCGCCGAGCCAGCGCTCGCTCCCGTCTATGCGACTCAGGTCCGCGCATCGAAACTCGGCGTTATCGATGTCATTCAGGCGGGCATTCGCCCTGGCCCGCTCGACGAGGGGCGACTCGCCCTCGACGCCCATCACGTGACCGCAACTCCTGGCCAGCGGCAAGGAGAAATTGCCGATGCCGCAGAACAGATCGAGGACCCGGTCGTCCTCTTTTGGCTGCAATAGCTCGAGCGCCCTGGAAACCATGCGGCGATTGACTGCAGCATTCACTTGCACGAAGTCGGTCGTTTCGAATTCGATAACCACATCATGATCCGGCAGCGTGTAATGGAGAGCCGGCAACGGTCCTTCCGGTTGCAGTAACGAGACCGAATCCAGGCCACCGGGCTGCAGAAGTATGCGCAGATCGTGTTCCTTGCCAAAATCACGCAAGTGTTCCAGATCCGGATCGTCAGGCGGGTCCAGCACCCGAAACACGAGCGATATCGCATTGTCTGCAACAGCAATTTCGATCTGGGGCAGACGGGCGCGAATGCTCAAGCGCCCGATCATCTCGCTCAAAGGGTCGATCAGGCTATCGAGCGGTGGGGCGAGCACCTCGCATCGATGCATATCGGTGATGAATGGGGCGTGGCGCTCCCGGAATCCCACGAGTACCCGACCTTTTCCCGCCACGTCCTTTACGGCCAGGCGCGCGCGGCGCCGGTAATTCCAGGGTGAGTCATGGATGGGCGGCAGCCACCGCGCCGGCTCGACCTTGCCGATGCGTTCCAGGGCATCCCGCAACGCCTGTTGCTTGATCTCCCGCTGCGCCTCGTCGTCGATATGCTGCAGCGAGCAGCCACCACAAATACCGGACACCGCACAGTGTGGCTCGATGCGTTGCGGCGAGGCCGACAGGACTTCCAGCAACTCCGCCTCGTCATAATTCTTGCGTTTCTTGCGACGCCGAAAGCGCACTTCCTCGCCTTCGAGCGCGCCGGCAACAAACACTGTCTTGCCCGGCAAGCGAGCGATGCCTTTGCCATCATGGGTGACGGCATCTATACAGGCGGTTTCCGGTTCCCGCATCAGCCGGCCGGCCAGGCGGCCGTAAATTCCTCGAGGTGCGCCTCGCCCAGCGAATCCAGGGTCGAGCGGACGAGCTGAAACTCCCTGTCAATGCCCTTCTCGTCGAGATTGCCCCGCATGAACTCGAAGCGCAGGTAGATCAGATAGGTATTCAGGACATCGGTCTCGCAGTAATTGCGGATGTCGTCGATACCCCCGTCGAGCCAGGTCTGCCAGACCTTGTCTCCGCTCATGCCGAGTTTGCCCGGAAACCCGAGCAGCACCGCCGTCTGATCCAGGCTCGCCCGCCCCCGCCCCTGATAGGCCGACAGGACTTCCATCAGGTCGATATGGCGCCAGTGAAATCGATTGAGATAATTGTTGTAGCGAAATTCCCGGTCGCTGTCGCCGATCTCCCAGTAGCGCGGCGCCTGAATGTTGTTCCTTAGCGCCCTGTAATGGAGTACCGGCAGATCGAAACCGGAACCGTTCCAGGACACGAGATCGGGTGAGTAACGATCTATTCCGTCGAAAAACCGACGCACCAGGTCCGCCTCATCCGATTCCCTGTCACCCAGACTCCAGATCCTGAAGCTGTCTCCGGTCCGCAACGCGACGGATATGGCGACGATCCGGTGTTGATGCAGCGGCAAAAAGTCGCTGCCGGACTTTTGCTGCTGTTTGAAGGTCATGGCCGTCGCCACGTCCTCGTCGGACAAGCCGTCGAGGTCCCACATGCGTCGACCGAACTCGACGTCCGGTATCGTTTCGATGTCGAAGGCAAAACAGTGCATTCAGTTCTTTTCCACAACTGCGAAAGCGACGATCAGTCCGGCATCATCGGTCAGGCTGACGTGACTTTCACCAATGCCGAGGCGATCGCAGACGCCCCTGCCTCGTTCGGAGTAAATGACGAGCGGCCTTCCCCAGTCATTATTGACGACGCCGACATCGCGCAACCACATGCCATGACGGAATCCGGTGCCCATCGCCTTTACCGTTGCCTCCTTGCCTGCAAATCGCATGGCCAGAAATCGCACCGGCCATTTGATACCTTCGAAGAGCTCGCGCTCCTCATCCATCAGCAAGCGATCGACGAAATGATTGCCGAATCGATCATAGGTTGCCTGAATGCGGGACAGCTCGACGATGTCGGTACCGACACCGAAGATCACAAAGCTCTCGCTTCTTTCATCAATCGCTTCATTTCGCTGACGGCCTGGCTGAAGCCGAAGAATACCGACTGTGCGACGATCGCATGGCCGATGTTGAGTTCGACGATTTCCGCTATGCGGGCGATTGCCTTTACATTCTCATAGTGCAGGCCGTGGCCCGCATGCACGGTCAGGCCGATCTCTTGCCCGTAGTAGGCAGCGGATTTCACTCTTTCCAGTTCGTTTTGCTGCTCCTTGCCTTCGCTGTCGGCGTAGGTCCCGGTATGTAGCTCGACAACCGGCGCCCCGACCCGTACGGCCGCGTCCAGCTGCCGCTCATCCGGGTCGATGAACAGGGACACGCGAATGCCCTGCTCCTTAAGTCGTGAGCAGGCATCGCTCACCTTGTCGAGTTGAGCGGCGACATCCAGGCCGCCCTCGGTCGTCAGTTCTTCGCGCTTTTCCGGCACGAGGCAGCAATCGCCCGGTTCGACTTTCGCGGCAATCCCCAGCATCTCGTCGGTAACGGCCATCTCGAGGTTCATGCGCGTTTGCATGGCCTCTTTCAAGGCATAAAGATCACGATCCTGTATGTGACGCCGGTCTTCGCGCAAATGCAGTGTGATGCTGTCGGCGCCGGATTTTTCTGCAATAAGTGCCGCATTGATCGGATCCGGGTAGGCGGTGCCGCGCGCCTGCCGCAGGGTCGCGACATGGTCGATATTGACGCCCAGATGCAGTGGATTACCAGTTGTCACGACTTATGCTCCCGTCGCAGTTCCATGAGTACTTTGCGGCTCATGAGTTCTTTTCCGCCCAGGTGGAAGGATATGACCTCACGCAGCAGCCTGCCAGCACATTGCAATACTTCCGGCTGGTCGAACTCCGCGTTGCCGATACCACGAAGTTGCTGTCCCGAGAACACCATCGGCCCGTTTCGTTCGCCGACCGGGACCGGACCCTGTTCAACCCGATACTCGTACATCGAGTCGGCGCGAAGGGGTTCCCGTGACTCTGTATCGTGTTCGAGATTCAGCGCATAACCGAGCAGCCGCAAGAGCTCCATTTCGAAATGCCTGAGGGGCATCGCCACATCGGTCGAAGCCGCCAGATTATTGATCGTTCGCCCGTATGCAGAAAAAATCTCGGGCTGTGAGTCATGCCGGTGCAGGAGCTTCAGCAATAGCTCATTTGCATAGTAGCCCGACATGAGTGCGTCGCCCTGCAACGATATCGGCGAGCCATCCATTTCCGCGCCCGTCAGCGTGCCGAGGTCCGAACGGATCACCCACGACAGCCTGAGCGGCAGGAATGGCCTTAGGATGCCACGCAGCCGGGACTTCGCGGAGCGGCTGCCGCGAGCGACAAGTGCGAGGCGTCCGTGGCTGGCACTCAATATGTCGAGGATCCTGCTGCTGTCCTGGTACGGTCTGTGATGAAGGAGAAAGGCAGGCTCGCCCTGAACTCGACGGGTTGCGGGTCCTGTCATGGCGCTATTCGTAACCGAGGCGCAGGAGTTCCTTCTCACTGTCTGCCCAGTTGTCCTTGACCTTGACCCAGAGTTCCAGATGTACCGGGACGCCCAGATGCTCTTTGAGCTCGAGCCTGGCCTGCCGGCCGACTTTCTTGAGAATATTCCCGCCCTTTCCGACCACGATCCCTTTCTGGCTGTCGCGCTCGACCCAAATCACTGCGTTGATGCTTACGCCCTCTGCTTCCTTTTCCAGTCGTTCGACTTGAACCGTCAGACCATACGGTACTTCCTGGCGGAGCAATAGCATCAATTTTTCACGGATGAGCTCGGCAATCTGAAATGATTCACTGCGATCGGTAATCATCTCACCGGGAAACAGGGCTGGTGACTCCGGCAGATAATCAGGAATCAGTTCGACCAGCTTGTCGAGATTGTCGTGCAGTTTGGCAGAGATCGGGATGACCTCGGCGAATGAATGGCGCGCCGACATTTCGGACATCACCGACAACAGCTCTTCCTTCGGGTGCACCTTGTCGATCTTGTTGAGCAGCGCAATAACCGGCGTATCCGATGTTTCGAGCCTGTCCAGCACATCCTGATCCTCGACTGTGAAGCGATTGGCTTCGCAGACGAAGAGAACAAGATCGGCGTCGGCAAGCGCGTTGGCAGCCGTACGGTTCATCATCCTGTTCATCGTCTTGGCTGCGCGACGATGAAGGCCCGGGGTATCGACAAAGACAATCTGGCAGGTATCAACGGTGTGTACGCCGAGAATCCGGTGTCGGGTGGTCTGCGGTTTGGGCGTGACAATGCTGACCTTGCTGCCGAGGATCGCGTTGATCAGGGTAGACTTGCCGACATTCGGCCGGCCGACTACGGCCACGAACCCGCAGTGAGTGATATCCCCCATAATGGCCTATCCGACCTTGTCGATTATCGCCAGCATTTGTTCCGCCGACTCCTGTTCCGCATCCCGCCGCGTCGTGCCGCTTCCGGTCGTGCTCGCATCGAGCTCCGCGATTGTGCACCGAACGCTGAATGTCTGCTTATGTGCTTTCCCATCGACCTTCTCGACCCTGTATTCCGGCAGCGCAATTTTCCTGGCCTGTACAAGTTCCTGCAGGCGCGTCTTTGGATCTCTTTGTTCGGCCGAGTCCGGAAACTCGACAAGGCGGCCCGCGAACGCATTGTGTATGACACGACGAGCCTCATCGAAACCTGCGTCGAGATAAACGGCGCCGAAGATTGCTTCCAGTGCATCTGCAAGTATCGATGCCCGTCTGTGACCACCACTTTTTTTCTCGCCCGATCCGAGAATCAGGTGATCACCAATACCAAGGTCATTTGACAGCTCGGCAAGTGTCGCATCTTTCACGAGCGATGCCCGAAGCCGGCTCAATACGCCTTCGCTGGCATCCGGTCGTTCATTGTAGACGGCTTCGGAAATGACGAAATCGAGAACCGCGTCTCCGAGATACTCCAGACGCTCGTTGTTGATGCCGTGAGCGCTACGATGTGTCAGCGCCTGTTCCAGGAACTGGATGTTTTCAAATTCGTAATCCAGCGATCTTTTCAGCCAGGCCGCCGTCTTATCCAAAGGATTCGCTCATTTCTTTGGCTCATGATGCCGGCTCTCCGGCCGGCTTGAATTGTTTTCAGGCTTTTTGCTTTATCGGCGTACCAATACTTTTTTGTCGAAATGCACGGTAAAAAAGACGTTGCCGAGAAACGGGGTGGAATGATCATAAACCGCTTCGATCTTGAATCCACCGCCTTCGTTAACCACTTTGATATCTCTCGAAGTAATGACGCTGACGCTCTCGACATCGAATCGACGCCGTATTGAAGTCACGATCGCATTCCTGGACGGGTTCTGGCTATCGAACTCCTTGTAAACACCGTCGAGGACACCAGCGACTTTCATGTAATTCAGATAGACCGGCGTTAGCCGTATCGATGCGAACGCGAAAAGACCCACGAAAAGGGCCAGAACAATAAAACCCAGGGCCGTCATACCGGCCTGGCGCGAGGAATTCCGTCCCAACAGCGATGGGCGCTTAATAAGGCGGCTCTGACCGCAAAAATCCGGGCTAAACATACACTTACTCCACTTTGTCGGCCCTAGGCTAGCGCAATATTAACCGTCAAATCAGTGACTGACACCTCATTATTCTATCTTCGTCCCTATCCTCGACCATTCCGGCCACTCCAGGCCGTCCATATGCATCCAGATCCGAACGGCCTCACCAACGAGGTGGGTCTCCGGGATGGCACCGATAAAGCGGCTGTCCCGGCTGTTGTCGCGATTATCGCCCATCATGAAATAGTGCCCCTCAGGCACCATATACCGGCCATTGCGCATCGAATTCTCCGGATTTGTCACCAGGATCGCATGTTGCCGATCACCCAGCTGCTCGATAAACTGGTTGGCGGAAGACGCCACCGGATTTTCAGCATCCCGGCTGACCGCGACGAACTCTCCATTGACTGTCAGACGATGCTGGTTATAAATCACCTCGTCCCCCGGCAAACCGACGACACGCTTGATGTAATTGATGCTCGGTTCCGACGGCAAACGAAATACGACGACGTCACCCCTGTCCGGCGCGCCCGTCTCGACAATCTTTTTTTCGATGACCGGCAGGCGAAGGCCATAGGAATACTTCTTGACGAATATGTAGTCTCCCTGCAAGAGCGTCGGCATCATCGACCCGGACGGAATTCTGAATGGCTCGAATATGAATGATCGGATTACCAGTACGAACAAAAGCACCGGAAAAAACGAGCGCGAATACTCTATCGTCGTATTGAGAGCAGAACTGGCCTCCATTTCCGATTCCGACCGCCGCTTGCGCAAATAGAACTTGTCGTACGCTACAACGACGCCCGTAAAGGCAGTTAGCAGTGTCAGAATCAACGCAAGATTAATACTCAAAATCCGTTCTCACTTTTCCACTCGAAGGACCGCAAGAAACGCCTCCTGCGGAATCTCAACAGAACCAATCTGTTTCATTCTTTTCTTCCCGGCCTTCTGTTTCTCCAGAAGTTTTCGCTTCCGGGACACATCGCCACCGTAGCACTTTGCGGTGACGTTTTTCCGCAGTGCCTTAACAGTGCTCCTGGCAATGATTTGACTACCAATTGCAGCCTGAATCGCAACATCGAACATCTGCCGGGGAATCAACTCACGCATCTTTTCGACCAGCTCTCGGCCCCGCGTCTGTGCCTTCTCACGGTGCACAATTATAGATAGTGCGTCAACCCGCTCCTGGTTGATGAGAATATCGAGTCTCGCGAGCGATGCGACCTGAAAGCGCTCGAAATGATAATCGAATGACGCGTATCCGCGACTGACCGACTTCAGTCGGTCGAAAAAGTCCATAACGACCTCCGCGAGCGGCAGTTCATATTCGAGCGATACCTGCGACCCGAGGTAGCGTATGTGTTTCTGTACGCCACGCTTTTCGATACACAGCTTGATCACTGAACCAACATGCTCGTCCGGCACGAGAATATTCGCGGTAATAATCGGTTCTCGCAATTCGGCGATTTCGTTCGGCGACGGCAATTTCGACGGATTATCGACATGAAGCACTGCGCCGTCGGCCTGGAGAATCTCGAATATCACGGTCGGTGCAGTTGTGATGAGTTCGAGTCCATATTCACGCTCGAGGCGCTCCTGCACGATCTCCATGTGCAGCATGCCAAGGAAACCACAACGAAAGCCGAATCCGAGCGCCGCAGATGTCTCCGGCTCGAAGTGCAACGCGGCGTCATTCAAACGCAGCTTTTGCAGCGCCTCGCGAAAATTTTCAAAGTCATCCGACATGATCGGAAAGAGCCCTGCGAAAACACGAGGCTGAATCTCGCGAAAGCCCGATAATGGCGCCTTGCAGGCTTTCTTCGTCAAGGTCAATGTGTCGCCGATCGGTGCACCATAGATGTCTTTGATTCCGGCGATGACGAAGCCGACCTCGCCTGTCTCCAGAATATTTCGGTCTTGCATCTTCGGTGTGAAACTACCGACGCGATCTGCTACATAGGATCGATCCGTAGACATCACCGTAATCTTGCTACCCTTTTTCAGACTACCGTTGACAACCCGAACCAGCGACACAACGCCGACATAATTGTCGAACCAGGAATCGATGATCAGGGCCTGCAGCGGACCATCCGCATCGCCGGCCGGTGCGGGAATCTTCCTGACGATTTGTTCGAGTAGTTCCGGCACGCCCTCGCCCGTCTTGGCGCTGACACGGATTGCCTCCTGGGCATCGATGCCGATAATGTCCTCGATCTCCTTTATGACCTTGTCCGGCTCCGCGGCCGGAAGATCGATCTTGTTCAATACCGGCAGCACTTCGAGACCCTGATCGATTGCCGTAACACAATTCGCAACGCTTTGAGCCTCAACTCCCTGCGCGGCATCGACGACAAGCAGAGCACCCTCGCAGGCGGCCAGCGAGCGCGAGACCTCATAGGAGAAATCGACGTGTCCGGGTGTATCGATAAAATTCAGCTGATAGATCTCACCATCGGTCGATGAGTAGTTCAGGGACACACTCTGGGCCTTGATCGTAATTCCTCTTTCGCGCTCCAGATCCATTGAATCGAGCACCTGCTCCGACATTTCGCGTGCCTGAAGGCCACCGCACAGCTGGATGAACCGGTCTGCCAGCGTCGATTTGCCGTGATCGATATGTGCAATGATCGAAAAATTACGAATGTGATTCATGTTCAGGAATCCGCGTACGCGGAATCGGTCCCGCTCAGGATTCTGTGTAATGCGCCTCTGTCGAGCCTGTACTGGCAGACGAGTTGACCGTCCATTTCGACGACGGGGATCCGGGTGTCGTAGGCGGCCAGCCATTCCGGCTCGTCTTCGATGTTTCTGACCTCGAGCACAGCCCTCCCGCGCAGGAGTGGCGTAATTTCCTCGATGAGTTCTTCACACAAGTGGCAACCGGGCCGGCTGTAAACCTGAATGCTAGGCATTTCGCGTCGAGATGGTCGGTACGAGATGCTTCAGGCAACCGTCCTTGTTCAACAGATGACGGCCGAGCATCAGGCCGGAAACGAGACCGCCTATTGCGAGCACGATGGCATGGCGATCATCCAATGATTGATTCATGGACCAGGCAATCCCGAGCGCGATCATGAGGCAAATGAGTGGCAGGCCGTAGGCAAGCATCGCGGCGCGCAGAAGATGAGATGGCGCCAACGTCAGCTGCACCTCGTCACCTGCTTTGAGCTCGATACCGGATTCGAGTTGCACATCGATCAATTGCCGGCGATTGGTTCCGGCAAGCAGCCCGGCGCCACATCCTTTACCCGCTGCGCAACGCGCACAGGCCGCCGCGACATCAACGGAGACGGTCGCACGGCCGTGGGCAATTGACACTATCCTGCCAACAGGTGATTCCATGGCTCTTTATAACAGTTAAGGGAATGCAGTCGCCAGAAGGCTCTATTTCTGGCGCATAGAGATGGCGATTCGCTTGCTGGTTGCCGCCGGCACTTCGCCAACGGCCGTGATCCGATACTCGTCCTGTTGCAGGCTGTACGCGTTGGAACCGCCAATATTCGATCGTCTGGGAGCCTTCGATTTCTGAAGTCTGGCAATGAATACCGACACGCTTGCGAGTCCGTCGCTGTAGAGAATGTGGGTTACCGGCATGTCAGCGCCCGGCAACTGCTCATTCTTCGTTGAGACGACGCGAAATCCAGCCGGGAGATCACTGCACTCCCAGTCGGTCTCGACATCGATCTCAATTCGTTCGGCATTGCCGGCATGAAAAGTGAAATTCTCGATACTGACCGATGGTGAAAGAGCGTCCGGAGAAATACTGGACTCGAGGTTGATGTCCGCAAACTTGACTTGCTCCAGCAGGGATCCGTCGCCGCCGACAAGCTCGGTCTTCAGCGGAAATCCGGTCCGTTGATCAAGCCATATGCGGTGACCAAAACGGAATTCGTCATGTGGCCGGATTGCGAGCAACACTGCCTTGCGGCCGGCGACCCGCTCTTCGCGTACAAGCGAAAGATCGTATTCGTGCCCGAACCGAACACTGCTGTCCGGCAGGGCCGAGAACAGCGTGCTTTGATTATTCCAGGTCTCGACCAGGACCGACTTTTGATCCGGCAAAATGCACCGCACCTCATTGCCACTCCGGATGATCTCCAGGCCATTGCCTTCCTGGACCGTCACTTTCTCATTGATGACACCATCGTCGACGCTGCGTACAACCTTGAGCGCCTCGGCGTCGCCACCTTTGGTACGAATGACGGTGCCAGCGTAATTCATCTTTTGCATGGCGGCGGACATGCGTTCGAGCCAGTCGGCCGGTGCCTCGGCGGAGAGTACCGCCTGCGTGCAGAGCAGCATCCCCACAGCAGAAAGGTAAAGAATCGCAGATGATTTCTTGCTCTTGTTCATCTGTTTGATCATATGGGCGACTAG
>Ga0255052_10000571_pt1 | contig 29482 bp, 25 predicted proteins | sample JV7_2_21_MG_FD_188632 | JGI IMG/M metagenome (GOLD analysis project Ga0255052, IMG submission 188632) | Seawater microbial communities from Jervis Inlet, British Columbia, Canada - JV7_2_21 | ecosystem: Environmental > Aquatic > Marine > Inlet | place: Canada: British Columbia | collected...
TCGTCGACATCCAGTTTTTGTGCGATCAGTGCCAACTCCGTTTCGAGTCGGGACGGGTCTGCCTCGATATCCAGTTTCGCAATGCGCTCGCGCTGCTTGCTGCGCGCGGCTTCGAGGACGTCGGGCATGCGGGCGCGAACCGATTTCGAGATGGCGGCGATGTCGGCACAACGGGATTCGAGCATCTCCGCAATGCGTGCGCCTTCGCTGGAGCGCATGGCCTGGATGGCCGCTACCGCCGTTGTCAGCAGCGCGGTTGCCTCATCAAACAAGGGTTCGGTATCGATCTCCGTTTGTTGTACGACGCCAGGCCAGCGCATGACGTCGAATGGATTGACGGCGCCAGTCGCCGGAAGCTCCGCTGACATTTCCCTGATACGCGTGCCGATGAGCTCGACGAGCGCCGTGTCGATCTGCAGTTCATTTTGGCGGTCGAAAGCACGGCGAAAGTGCAGCGCACATTCGACCTTGCCGCGACTGATGCAGTCTGTGACTTGCTTGCGAAACGCCTGTTCTTGCGGGCGGAGTTCATCCGGCAACTTGAATTGCGCGTCGAGGTAGCGGTGATTGACAGCCCGGATTTCCCAGGTCAGCGTGCCAATCCCGGACTCGGCGGACTGTCGCGCGAAGCCTGTCATACTGTGTAACATCGTTAACTGTCTCCGGTTGTGTCGCATTGGTCACATTTTTCAAAGCAGAGTACCGGCATACTTTCGCCGCATGGCCCGGGATACTGGTATTTCTCGGCGACCGGACATTCTAAGCGCAGGCCAGTATGCACGTCGAATACGCAAAAGTTTCCGCCCTCGGTGACCGGCAGGACAATCAGGATCGTGCCGCCGTCGTCGTATCCGAAGATGCCGCCATGATGCTGGTTTTCGACGGCATGGGCGGGCACTCGGATGGCGCGATCGCGGCAGAAACCGGCCTGAAAATCGTGCAGGACATATTTATGTCCTCGACCCTGCCGATTTTCGATCCACAAGGTTTCCTGTATATGGCGCTCGCCCGCGCACACGACGAGGTCGTGGGCCTGGGCAAGGAGGTCGCTGTCGATTTCCGGCCGCGCGCGACCTGCGCGATCTGTCTGATCCAGGAGGGCGGCGCGTATTGGGCGCATATTGGGGACAGCCGCATCTACCAGATTCGAAATGGCAACGTGCTGAACAGGTCTCGCGACCACAGTCACGTCGAAGTGCTGATCCAGGAGGGCGCAATCACCGAGGAAGAGGCGCAGGATCACCCGATGCGAAATTTCGTGGAGTGCTGCATCGGCGGGGACGCACCCGTGCCCGACATGAGCATTACGAGTAAAGAGCCCCTGCAGCCCGGCGATGTACTGCTGGCCTGCACCGACGGGCTCTGGTCCGGCCTTAGCGACGATGACGTCGCCGAGATCGGCGCCCCGGGTGATGACAACCTGGCAGAGAATCTCAAAGCGCTAAGCATCAAGGCATTGAACGTAAACTCGCCCTACAGCGACAATACGACCGGCACCGCATTGCGGTGGCTTGCTACGTAAACAAATCGGTTCATAAAACAACGAAAACCGGAGAGCGATCATGCGCCCGAGCGGCCGCCAGGCGAACGAGATTCGCAATGTTTGTTTTACCCCCGACTTCACGCGTCATGCGGAAGGCAGCGTACTCGCCGAGTTCGGTGATACTCGCGTGTTGTGCACGGCAAGCGTTGAGGAACGCGTGCCCGTCTGGATGCGTGGCAAGAACAAGGGCTGGGTCACAGGCGAGTACGGCATGCTGCCACGGTCTACGCACACACGCTCCGCTCGTGAGGCGGCGCGCGGCAAGCAGAGCGGCAGAACCCAGGAAATTTCGCGCCTCATAGGCCGCTCGCTGAGGGCGGTTACCAATCTCGAGGCGCTCGGTGAGCGCATGGTGACGCTCGATTGTGATGTCATTCAGGCAGACGGTGGTACGCGCACGGCCGCCATCAGTGGCAGCTACGTTGCGCTCGCGCTTGCGATGCAACGCATGACAAAAAAGAAATCACTCAGGAAAAACCCGCTGTATGGTCGGATCGCAGCTGTATCGGTCGGCATCTATCGTGGCATCGCCGTCCTCGATCTCGATTATGACGAGGACTCGCAGGCCGAGACCGACATGAACGTCGTCATGAATGAGGCCGGCCGTTTCGTCGAAGTTCAGGGCACGGCGGAAGGACATGCTTTCAGCGACGACGAGTTCTCGACCATGCTGGGCCTCGCGAAAATCGGTATCGAGACAATCATTACGGCACAGGACGACGCACTGGCTTCGGCCGGGGGATGAGACCTTGCCGCTGCCGAAGAAAATTGTCCTGGCCAGCGGTAATACCGGCAAACTGCGAGAGATCGAGCGTATTCTCGCGGACCTCGATGTAGAGGTCGTCGCGCAGAGCGAGCTCGGCGTCGATGATGCCGAGGAAACCGGCGCCACTTTCGTCGAAAACGCGCTGATCAAGGCGCGCCACGCAGCTGCGGCGACAGGGTTGCCAGCCCTCGCCGACGACTCCGGTCTCGCTGTCGACGCACTCGGAGGGCGCCCCGGTGTTCACTCGGCACGATATTCAGGTCCGGGGGCGACCGACGACAGCAATATCGACAAACTCCTCGACGAGCTACAGCGAGTACCGACCGAAGACCGGACCGCTGCGTTCCACTGTTGTGCGTGCTTCGTGACGCCGGACGATTCGTCATCACTCATTGCCGAGGGTCGTTGGGAAGGCGTTATCCTGCGCCAACGGCGCGGTACCGACGGTTTCGGTTATGACCCGGTGTTTCTCGATCCGGACTGCGGCAGAACGGCGGCCGAACTCGGCCCCGAGCAGAAGAATGCACGCAGCCATCGAGGCATGGCTCTGAGCGCACTTGCCGGGATGATGAGGCAACACTTCACGTAGTCACGAAATGCCAACCCCGCCGCCTTTGTCGCTTTACGTGCATTTGCCATGGTGTGTGCGCAAATGCCCGTACTGCGACTTCAATTCCTATTCCGGAGGCGATGCCGCGGCGCGACGCCGTTACCTTGAGGCACTGATTGCTGATCTTCACAGGGAGGCGGCTTCCGTATCCGGCCGGCCGCTGGTTAGCGTGTTCCTCGGCGGCGGCACGCCAAGCCTCTTCACGCCGGCGGAAATCGGGACGATCCTCGACGAGGCGGCAAACCGGTACTCGCTTGCAGACGACATCGAGATAACGATGGAGGCAAATCCCGGCACCGTCGAGTGCGGGGACCCCAAGGGCTATCGTGAGGCTGGCGTCAATCGATTGTCCATCGGTGCGCAGTCATTCAACGCGGCGACACTCACGGTACTTGGCCGCGTCCATGGGGTCGGCGACATCGGGCGCGCGGCCCGGGACGCCAGAGACGCCGGTTTCGACAATATTAATCTCGACCTGATGTATGCATTGCCCGGCCAGGACGTGGCGGCGGCGATGAGCGATATCGAGGCCGCGGTCCGGCTCGAGCCGGAACATTTGTCCTGGTACCACCTGACCCTCGAACCGAACACTGTATTTCACGCCCACCCGCCTGCCGGGCTGCCCGATGAGGATGTCTCGTTCGAGATACAGCAACAGGGCGAAGCACTGCTTGCCGGGCTCGGCTATGCGCGCTACGAGGTATCCGCCTTTGCACGGGATGGACGGCGCTGCCACCACAACCTGAATTACTGGAGCTTCGGTGACTACCTGGCGGTGGGGGCCGGTGCGCACGGCAAGGTATCGACGTCCGCGGGCGCTATGCGCTATGCAAAACCGGCGAATCCGCAGCAGTACATGAAGTCGATCGAGGCGGGCGAGGAGGTGGCGCGAACGACGATTGGCGATGACGACCTGCTATTCGAGTTCATGCTGAACGTATTGCGCTTGTCCGACGGATTTGATGAGACACTTTTCACGTCCCGAACCGGATTACCGGCCGGCACGTTGCGCCGGCGGCTCGAGCCGCTCGTGGAGCGCGGCCTGATGGCGCAAAACGGGGCCCGAAAATGGTTGCCGACGACGACCGGGCGCCGGTTTTTGAACGATCTGCAGGCGCATTTTTTGCCGTAGGCCCGATTTCGTTTATGCACAATGCTCCGCAGACTCCTATATTTTCAGCACGAGAGGCGATCAAATTCAGTCGCAGCGTCGAGAAAGGCTTTTAACTTATTGATTTAGTTAAGATTAATAAAATGGACACAAAATAGTCATATTGACAACGCGCTTTGAAAATCCGCACCTTAGGTGACTCGTTCAATTTCCTTCCACAGGTTTATCCACAGCTTCTGTGGATAAACCCCATGGGCCTCCGGGCGCATTCAGCGGGCACTTGCGGAGACCTGCTCTTCGCTATATCCTACGCGACCTTTTCAGGCACCGAACCCAGAGAGAAGCCATGAAAGCCGACATCCATCCCAACTATTCCGACATCAAGGTTACCTGTAGTTGCGGCAATGAATTCACGACGCGTTCGACGCTCGGCGAGGACCTCCTGATCGAAGTGTGCTCCTCTTGCCATCCCTTCTATACGGGCAAGCAGAAGATCGTGGACACGGGCGGTCGAGTCGACAAATTCCGCCGCAAGTACGGCATCAGCTAGTCCCAGGCAAGGCGCAGCGTGCCGGGGCCGACCGGTCGTCGTTCCGAAATTAACTAACGGTTTATCCTTAGGTCGCAGGACTTGCGGCTTTGGTATGCTTGTTGGCCGACCCAAGCCAGAGGACGATCATGAGTGAACGCGCTTATCGCCTTGTAGACCCCGACGGAAAAGAACTTAGCCTGCCGGTCCACGAAGGCACTACTGGGCCCGACGTCGTCGATATAGGAAAGCTGTATCGCGAGCACGGGGTTTTTACTTACGATCCGGGATTCGTAGCAACGGGTAGTTGCAAGTCAACCATCACGTTTATAGACGGCGAGAAGGGCGTTCTGATGTACCGGGGCTACCCGGTGGAGCAGCTGGCTGCCAACTCGAATTTCATCGAGGTAAGTTACCTCCTGCTGTACGGAGAGTTGCCTACGGCGGATCAACTGGAAACCTTCGCTACCACGATCAGCCGGCACACCATGCTCAACGAGGGCATGCTCAAGTTCTTCAGCGGTTTTCGCTACGACGCGCACCCGATGGCGATGGTATCGGCGATTGTAGGCTCGATGTCGGCCTATTATCACGACACGATGGATATCCATAGTTCGGAGCGCCGCGATAGATTCTCGCACCGCATCCTTGCCAAATTGCCGACGATCGCTGCAGCCGCGTACAAGCTGAACGCCGGCCAGCCCTTCATTTATCCACGCAATGACCTCGGATATTCCGAGAACCTGCTGCGCATGTTGTTTGCAGTTCCGGCTGAGCCATACGAGATCGACGAGACCGCCGCGGAGGCTCTGGACCTGCTATTCATCCTGCACGCCGATCACGAGCAGAACTGTTCCACATCGACGGTGCGCATGGCGGGAAGCTCGGGCGCGAACCCGTATTCCGCAATCGCGGCCGGCATCTCGGCATTGTGGGGGCCGGCACATGGCGGCGCTAACGAAGCCGTGCTGGACATGCTGAAAGAGATCGGTGACAAGAGTCAGATTTCCAAATACGTTGCCAGGGCGAAAGACAAGGACGATCCGTTCCGCCTGATGGGCTTCGGGCATCGCGTCTACAAGAACTTCGATCCGCGGGCAACGATCATCCGCGAAATGTGCCACAAGGTTCTCAAGAAGGCCGACGGAAAAGACGCGCCGATGTTCGAACTCGCACTCGAGCTCGAGCAGGTTGCACTGAAAGACGACTACTTCATCGAGAAGAACCTGTATCCGAACGTCGACTTCTATTCGGGCATCATCTACCGGGCGCTCGGCATCCCGACGTCTATGTTCACGGTGATGTTCGCGATCGGCCGCTCTGTCGGCTGGTGCGCGCATTGGCGCGAGATGATATCGGATCCGAAGGCGAAGATTGCGCGGCCGCGGCAGCTCTACACGGGCGCACCGGCGCGTGATTACGTGGCGATAGAGAAACGCTGAGTCTCAACGGGAGTATGAAGTGCTGTGGGAGCGCGCCCCAGCGCGCGATCGATGCCCGAGCGCCCGCTGCGCGGGTGACCTCGCACCACCTAACGCGCTGGGGCGCGCTCCCACAGGCGAACTTTCCCGACCTTAATGAGTGAGTAATTCCTGCACCGCGCGCGTATCCGCGCGCTTCATCGGCTTGCCGTCGACAGGGCTCATCGGTGCCTGGCGAATGCCATCGACCGGAAACACAGTCGCCTGTACCGATGCGTCGCCGTGATTGAATTCATAGCCGGCGTAAGTGTTGGCCTGGTCACGGCGGCTTTTTAGTCTGCGCTCATAGGGGCGGTAGGCGATACCGCGTTCGTCCAGTGACATCGCCACGGCTTCCGGGCTGTCTGTGAACACGTGCAGGTTGACGGCGGAATTTGCGTCGGCAGTTCCGTTCAGGACGGGCCCGACAAGGCGGGGTGAAAACCCGGCCAGTACCTCCATGGCCGACAATGCTGTCAGGCGCATCGAACGCAACAGGTCCGAATGCGACTCGCCGGCGAAGAGTTGCAGGTGCTCGCTGACGGCCTGCTCGATCTCGGTATTTCCGGGTAGCGAACCACGCGCCCCCAGGCCGAGCCGGTCCGCCGCCTTCTTCTTGGCGAGCCCGTAGTCACGAATACCGTGGTTGACGATGATGCGCGCTGCTTCCTGCGCAACCATCAGCCGCGCCCGCTCGGATTCGTTGGAGTTATTTTTTTTGGCCATCAATCTAGAACAGCGATTCGTCCTGTTCTTCTTCGTCGCCTTCGCCGTCGAGTTGGTCGTCGAGCCCGGTCGTGTCGTTGAATATGTCGGGCTGCTCCTCTACCGTTTCGCACTCGGGCACGTGACCCTCGCGGAACACCTCAAACCTCACATCACTCTGACCAGCGCGCGCCGGGCAGCCACTTGCCTTGGAGATGCGCACTGAAACGATCCCCTCGGGCATCGGCATCTGGTTTTCGGGGACGCCGGCCAGGCCATAGCGCATGAACTCGATCCACACCGGCAATGCGGTGCGTGAACCTTCCTCGCCGGGGCCGAGTGGGCGGTCGTCGTCGTAGCCGACCCATACGATGGCTGCAAGATCCGAGTTGAATCCGCCGAACCAGGCGTCACGCCGGTCGTTCGACGTGCCCGTCTTGCCCGATAGGTCTCTGCGCCCCAACGCACGCCATGCGCGGATTCCCGTACCGCGACGGACTACGTCACGCATCATGTCCTGGATCAGGAACGCGTTCTGGGCCGAGATTGCGCGGATCGCGGCATTCACGTCCGCGAACAACTCGGGCGCGACACTCGCGTCCGGACGATAGGTCAGGGCGATGTCGGCCATCTCCTCGAGCGGCATCTCCCGTAGCCGTCCGATGCTGAGATCATCCGCGGGTTCGGCGACGCAGGGCTCACAAACTATTGCCGGATCGGCGCGATACAGTGTCTCGCCATCAGCGCCGTAGATCGCATCAATGACATAGGGTCTGACTGCGTATCCACCGTTCGCGATTGCTGCGTAGCCTTGCACCATATCGAGTGGCGACGCACTCCCACCGCCCAGCGCAAGCGAGCCGTTGCGAGGCAATGCAGCCTCACCGAAGCCGAATCTCGCTATGTGCTGCACGGCGTTGCCGACGCCGGTTTCGAACAACAGCAAACGCACCGACACGAGGTTCATCGAACGCACCAGAGCTTCGCGCAGCCGCGTTGGTCCGTAGAACCGCCCGCTGTAATTGATCGGGCGCCAGACGGCCTCGAGTTCCGACGAGGTGATAACCACAGGAGCGTCGAGTACGACGGTGGCCGCGGTGTTGCCATGCTCGAGTGCGGCAGAGTAAATGAACGGCTTGAACGAAGAGCCGGGCTGGCGGGAAGCCTGCGTAACGCGATTGAATTTGGTCATCGCGAAATCGAAACCGCCGACCAGGCTGGTGATGGCCCCGTCAGCCGGGTCTACTGAAACGACGGCGCCCTGCGCATCGGGCAATTGCGCCAAAGCCCAGAAATCTGCCGCTGTCGGCATGACGTAGACAATGTCACCCGGAGCTACGACATCGGCGGCAGTTTCGGGCGCTGGCCCGGTGGATTCGCGATCGATGAACGCCTTGGCCCAGCTGAGGCCGTGCCAGGGGATTGTTGCGGCGCTACCGTCGCGGAACACGATGTTGGCGCTGTTGTTCTCGTTGACGGCGACAACCAGCGCGAGCGACAGGCCGCCGGGCGCATACTGATCGAGAATTTCCAGGGTTTCGGGAGGCCACTCGTCGATCGTCAGGCCGGGAAGTTCGGGTGGCAGTTCGATCGTAGAGACCGGCCCCCGGTAACCACGTCGCCGGGTGAATTCGAGCAGGCCATTGCGTAACGCGTAATTGCCCGATTTCTGCAGCCGTGAATCGAGCGACGTCACGACCTGGTAGCCGGCCGTGTAAGTGTCCTCACCGTAGCGCGACAACATTTCGCGACGCACCATCTCCGCGACATAGGGTGCATTGAGTTCGACGGCGGCACCGTGCAAACGCGACTCCACCGGCCGGTCCAATGCCGCCGTGTACTCGGCGTCCGTGATGTAACCGAGGTCCAGCATGCGGCCGAGCACGTAACCACGACGCATCCTTGCATTGACGGGACTGCGAACCGGGTTGTAACGCGACGGCGCCGGGAGCACACCTGCCAGGATTGCCGCTTCAGCGATGTCGATGTCGTTCAGTTGCTTGTTGAAGTAGACCTGCGCGGCGGCAGCGACGCCGTAGGCGCGCTGGCCGAAGAACATCTTGTTGAGGAACAGTTCCATGATCTGTTCCTTCGTGAATTCCTGCTCGATCCTGACGGCGAGCGACGCCTCCTTGAACTTGCGTTCCGCGGTTTGCTCAAGCGACAGGAAATAACTGCGCGCGAGCTGTTGCGTCAGGGTGCTGCCGCCGCTGGCGATGTCACCTGTAAGAACAAGCTGTGAAAGCGCACGCAGGATGCCGCGGTAATCGATGCCGGGGTGGACGAAAAAGCGCTGGTCCTCGGCGGCAATGAAGGCGTCGACAACATGGGGTGGCACATCCTCGTAAGTAATAAGTATGCGCCGCCGCTGACCGATCTCTTCTATAAGGTGTCCGTCGCGGCTGAATATCCGCAACGGAATCTGCAACGGGATGTCACGAATGGTCTCCGCGGCAGGCAGGCCGGGGGCCACGTAATAATAAGCGCCGATAACGCCCGCAACGCCGGCGATGATGCCCAGGAGCCCCAGGCCCGCAACCACAACAAGTGCGCGCCAGATCCCGCGACGGGATTTGTGGCGTGTTTGCTTCCTTGGTGCGCTGGGTTTTCGCATAGTCGCCGTGCTCAAGTGTAACTGGCATTACGCCGCGAATATTCGCGCCGCTGCCTGCATAGAGTTACAGGTAGCCTGATGTCCGGCCGGTGCAGGAATTGTGGCATTTTGGTGGCAAAGGCCCAAGCGGGGCGTTTCTGCCGGGCCCGATGATAGCGAGCGATGCCCGTATCCTGCAATGCCCGCGTGATTTGCTGCCCTCTCTGGGCGCACACCACGACCAGTTCACGGAACAAGCGGCCTGGCATCAGTAACATAGCTTCCCGGGATCGTGAACAAAGTCACGTTTTATTTAACATTTTATTGATATATAGTTAAATCGATATGCTCAGGTCCAGACTACTTTTGGCTTGCAACTCACCGACTTAGAAGGGAAAAAACGTGCTTTTCGGTAAGAAAACTCAACCACTGTTGGGCCTCGATATCACGACATCGTCGGTCAAGCTGATAGAGCTGTCGCAGAGCGGCAAGCGCTATCGCGTCGAGTCGTATTCGGCAGAGCCCACGCCACCCAGTTCGGTCAGTGAGAAGGCGATCGTAGACGCCAAGGCCGTGGGTGAAGCCATTCGTCGGGCCGTAAAACGCGCAGGTGCGAAAGCGACGGACGTCGCAGTTGCCATCAGCGGTGATGCGGCCATTACCAAGGTCATCCAGATGTCGGCGGGACTTTCCGCGAGAGATCTCGAGGGTCAGGTAGAGATTCAGGCGGATCAATACATTCCGTTCCCGATGGAAGAAGTCAGTTTCGACTACGAAATCGTCGGCCCGAACGACAAAGACCCTGAGCTCATGGACGTATTGCTCGTTGCGACACGTACCGAAAACGTCGAACAGCGCGAGGCGGCCGTAAACGCGGCCGGGCTGGCTGCGCACGTCGTCGACGTCGAGGCCTTCGCGCTCGAGAATGCCTGTCAGCTATTGAGCCACCAGATACCGGATGGCGGTATCGGCCAGTCGGTCGCAATTGTCGACATCGGCGCCAGCAGCACGACCTTTTCAGTGTTGCAGGACCTCAAGGTCATTTACACACGTGATTTCAACTTCGGCGGGCAACAGCTCACTGAAGAAATCATGCGCACCTACGGACTATCGATGGAAGACGCCGGCCGCGCCAAGAAACAGGGCGGATTGCCGAGCAACTACCAGCCGGAAGTGCTCGAGCCTTTCATCGACGACATGACGCAACAGGTTAGTCGCTCGTTGCAGTTCTATCTTGCGTCGGGCGGTGGCCGCGAACAGCCGGACATGATTGTAGTTTGCGGCGGTTGCGCCAACATCCCCGGTATCGCCGATGTCATTTCCAGTCGCGTGGGCATTCCGACGGAGGTCGGTGATCCCCTCGGACAAATGAAAATCTCATCGAAAGCAAAGTCCCAGGGCGTGCACAAGGACGCGACGGCGCTCCTCACCGCTTGCGGTCTTGCATTGAGGAGTTTTGACTGATGCCACGTATTAATTTACTCCCATGGCGCGAGGAAGAACGCAAGAAACGCCAACGCGACTTCGGTATGGCGATGGGCGGCGCTGTTCTTGCCGGTATCGCAATCATCATGCTGTCGATGCTTGCGTTCTCGACAATGATCTCGAGCCAGGAACGCCGCAACGCGCGCCTGACTGACGAAATCAACGAACTGCAACGCTCGATCGAGGAAATCGACGGCCTCGAACGGCAGAAGGAACGCCTGCTGGCGCGCATGGAAATTATCGACGAGCTGCAAAAGAGCCGCCCTGAGGTCGTGCATCTGTTTGACGAGCTCGTACGGCAGCTTCCCGAGGGTGTGTATCTAACCGGCATCAAGCAAACCGGGTCACGTATCGAAGTGCGCGGTGTTGCGCAATCGAGCACGCGCGTGTCGGCATTGATGCGGCAGATCGACGCGTCCAGCTGGCTGGCCGACCCCGAAGTGGACAGAGTCGAGACCACGACAGCGGGGTCTTCACGACAGGCAGAGTTCATCGTCTATCTGAAACAGCATAGCCCGGGCGCGGATATGGAGGACGGCGTATGAACCTCGTCGAAGAGCTTCAAAGCCTGGACGTCAATGACGTAGGCCGCTGGCCGCTGGCCTTCCGCGCGGCTGTCATCGTCCTTGTCTTCATCGCCGTCGCCTTTGCGGGCATTTGGTTCACGATCATCAAGGACAAGGCGCCGCAGCTGACGCGCGCCGAGGCAGTGGAGCAGGAGCTTCGCGTCACCTTCGAGAACAAACAGCGCAAAGCGGCGAATTACGACGCCTACAAAGCACAACTTTCCCAGATCGAGCAGTCATTCGGAACGATGCTGCGGCAGTTGCCAGGCGAGACGGAGATTCCGAGTCTGATCGTTGATATCTCGCAAACGGGACTTGCCTCTGGATTGCAGGAGAAACTGTTCCAGCCGCAGGCAGAGATTCCGAAGGATTTCTACGCCGAAAAGCCGATCAAGATCCAGCTTTCCGGCGGCTATCACGAGATTGCCAAGTTTGTTAGCGGTATCGCGGCGCTGCCGCGCATCGTGACGTTGCACAACATAGTTATTACGCCCGAAGAGCAGGGTGTGTATGACAGCTTGAGCCTGGAAGTCACCGCTCAGACATATCGGTACATTGAAGAGGCAGATACGCCATGATTGCTTCTGTCACATTACGCAAAGGATTGTTGCTGGCCATCGCGGCTACGGGTCTTGCGGCCTGTGGCGCGGATATGGACGACCTGGACAGCTATATCAATGAAGTCAAGGCACGACCGGGCGGGCGCATAGAACCGCTGCCGGAGATCGCGCCTTACGAGGTTTTCAATTATCTGGCCGATGCCGAGGGTATACGCTCGCCGTTCGTTCCGGATACGCCGCAGGCGGCCGGTGCCACCGGGGGCGGAATGCGCCCGGACCCGGAGCGGCCGAGCGAATTCCTCGAAGGCTTTCCGCTCGACACGTTGCGGATGGTGGGCACGCTCGACATCAACGAGACGGTTTACGGTCTCGTGCAGACGTCCGATGGCCTGATTCACCGCGTCATACCGGGCAACTACATTGGCCAGAACGACGGTCGCATCACGGATATCACGGAATCGGAAATCAATCTGGTTGAAATTATTTCTGACGGAATTGGCGGCTATATCGAAAGAGACGCCGCAATCGGTCTTTCGGACTGATGCCTGAATGGAACTGGGAGTAATTGGAATGATGCTCAAAATGAAACCGACGATCGGCTGCCGGCGTCTGGTGTTACAAATGGCTGCACTGGCACAGGCTGTGCTCCTGACGTTTGCGGGAATGACCGCAAGCGCACAGGAAGGCAATCGTCTGCAGGACATTCAGGTTCAGAGTTTGTCCGGACAGCGCGTCGAACTCAAGCTGATCATGAGCGAGACGGCTCCCGAGCCACTGGCATTCACGATCGAGAACCCCGCGCGAATTGCGCTGGACCTGCCGAATACGACTCTCGGTCTGAGCGAGCGGCGTCGCGACGTCAACCAGGGACCGCTCGACACGATTTTGACGGCCGAGGCCAATGGCCGGACCCGCGTGGTTCTCAACCTGGGCTCGATGGTCCCGTACGAGACTAAAGCCAGCGGCAACATAGTTACTGTGTTGCTTGGCGACGGCGACGACTACAATGCTGGAGCCACCCAGTTCGCCAGCACCCCGTCGTCCAGCACGCCTTCGTATGCAGCGTCCGGCAGCCGCTCCATTACAAGCGTCGATTTCCGCCGTACACGTGACGGCGGTGGTCGAGTCATCGTCAATCTTACGGATCCCGGCACGCCGGTCGACATCCGTCAGGAAGGTGGTCGTGTTGTTGCTGTATTCAAGGACACGGGCCTGCCGGCCGAGTTGATGCGCCGTCTCGACGTCATGGATTTCGCGACGCCGGTGTCGACAGTCGACACACTGCGCACCAACCTCGATACACGCATCGTTATTTCTGCCGACGGCAAATTCGAGCAACTTGCCTATCAGTCGGATAACGAGTTTTCGATCGAAATCAATCCCGTGGCCGACGAAATCTCGGAAGGCTCAAGCCTGTTCTCCGAGAGCAAGGAGTACGAGGGGCAACGCCTGACGCTGAACTTTCAGGACATCGAGACCCGCGCTGTATTGCAGCTCCTGGCCGAGACGTCTGGCAGGAACATCGTTGTCTCCGACACCGTGCAGGGCAATGTCACCTTGCGTCTGCGCAACGTGCCCTGGGACCAGGCGCTCGACATCGTCATGACGACGAAGGGTCTGGACATGCGTCAGAACGGCAATGTGATCATGGTTGCGCCGGCGGAAGAAATCGCCGCGCGTGAAACTGCCGATCTCGAAGCCAGGAACGCCATCAGCGTACTCGAGCCAATGTACTCGGAATTCCTGCAGGTCAATTACGCCAAGGCGAGCGATCTCGCTAACCTGATCAACGCAGAGTCAAGTGGCAACGCGATGTTGTCGGAACGCGGCAGCATCGCTGTCGACGACCGCACGAACACCTTGCTCGTACAGGACACGGCCGAGAGGCTGCAGGACATTCGCCGCATGGTTCGTACGCTCGACGTGCCGATAAAGCAGGTACTGATCGAGTCGCGCATCGTCGTCGTCAATGATGACTTCAGTCGCGATCTCGGTGTGCGCCTGGGTCTTACCGCGTATCACGAAAGTGGCACCGGCGAAGGCGCAACCGTTGTTTCCGGTACAGGCGGGGGCACGGACACGATGATCGACTCGATCATCGATAACCTCGGGACGACCGGGCAGGTCACTCCTGTCGAGGTTCCGGCGCTTGGCGATCGCTACAACGTAAACGTGCCGATTGCAGATGCGGCCGGCCGGTTCTCGCTGGCGGTACTCGAAAGAGACTACCTCGTCGACCTCGAATTGACAGCGCTCGAAGCTGAGGGTCGCGGTGAGATCGTATCGACGCCGCGCGTCATTACGGCGAATCAGAAGGAAGCGCGCATCGAGCAGGGTGTCGAGATTCCATATCAGCAGTCTGCCTCTTCTGGCGCGACTACCGTACAGTTCAAGAAAGCGGTATTGAGCCTCGAGGTCACTCCACAGATCACGCCTGACAACAACATCATTATGGACCTGCGCGTTCACAAGGATAGTGTTGGTGAGGTTATCTCCACAGGCGGACTTGGTGGTACGGTGCCGAGTATCGACACTCGCGCCGTTGAGACGCAGGTGCTCGTCGAGGATGGCCAGACGGTCGTCTTGGGCGGCATTTACGAAACCGAGCGTCGCGAGACGATCAACAAAGTTCCGTTCCTCGGCGACATCCCGGTAGTCGGCTTTTTCTTCCGTAGCAAGGAAATGAGGAATGATAAATCCGAACTGCTGATCTTTGTCACGCCGCGTATCCTCGAGGAAGGCTCAACGATTTACTAAGTCGAAATTATGACTTGGAGGATGAAAGCCAACCTGCGGGTTGGCTTTCTCTTTGGAGCCGCAAGAACAGCTTAGCCACGACACGAACTATCTATGAGGCATCCGCAAAACGTATTTCTGATTGGTCCGATGGGCGCCGGCAAGTCTGCCGTTGGCCGGCAGCTTGCGCGATTGCTGCACCTGGACTTTGCGGACAGCGATGAAGAGATTGAGGCGCGAACCGGCGTCGACATTGCCTTTATTTTCGAAAAAGAGGGCGAAGAGGGCTTTCGTAAACGCGAGGCAAGGGCCATCGACGATCTTACGCAGCGCGACGGCATTGTGCTTGCAACCGGCGGTGGCGCCATAGTCGAGCCTCAAAATCGCAGCCACCTTGGCGCCCGCGGCTTCGTCATCTATCTGCATACGACCGTCGACCAGCAACTCGCGCGAACACGCAAAGGCCGTGACCGGCCGCTGCTCGACAACGACGATCCACGCGCGGTACTGGAAACGCTGATGGCAACGCGCGATCCGATGTATCGTGAGATTGCCGATTTGACCATCGAGACCGACAGTCGCAAGGTGCGGGCCGTCGCCAACGAGATCCTCGAAAGACTCTAGTCTGATCGACGTTTGGCGGGCTGCGGCGATGCTTTTTCTCGTCATGGCTCGCTGGCGCTGCGCTTTACTTCCTCGAAAAACATCGCCGACAGCCCGCTAATCGAGTAGCAGCGATGGGGCTTTGGGATGTTTCTTGCACGAAGTAAAGCGGACCGAAGGGAGCCATGAGTGCAAGAAAGCATGCCAAAGCCCCACGCGAGCAAATACCTTGAATAAACGACGATTGCGCTCCTGCTGCCATTTTTCGGTAATCTACGTTTTCCATGACGAATACCCGCACACTCACCGTCGAGCTCGGCGATCGGAGTTATCCGATCGTTATCGGTAATGGCCTGCTTGGCAGTGATTTCGACCTGGCCGGGCATGTTCATGGTTCGGATTGCCTCGTGGTAACGAACGAGACCGTGGCACCGCTATTTCTGCAAGGTGTCATCGAGCTTCTCGGCGACAAGGCTGTTGATTCGATCCAGCTTCCCGACGGCGAGGAATTCAAGACGGTGGAAACGGTCGGGCGCATTCTCGACCGGCTGGCCGACAAAGGTGCAAATCGTGATACGACACTGATCGCGTTGGGTGGTGGTGTGGTCGGCGACATCACCGGGTTCGCCGCCGCGTGTTACATGCGAGGCGTCGATTTCATCCAGGTGCCGACGACCTTGCTGGCGCAAGTTGACAGCTCGGTCGGCGGCAAGACGGGCGTCAACCATCCAGGGGGCAAGAACCTGATCGGCGCATTTCACCAGCCGAAGGTCGTCATGATCGATACCGATACGCTGAAACGGCTTCCGGATCGCGAACTCAAGGCCGGACTTGCAGAGGTGATCAAGCACGGCGCAATCATCGACGCAGATTTTTTCGGCTGGCTGGAAGACAACATCGAGGCACTGATCGCGCGCGACCCGGAGGCGCTCGCCCACGCGATTCAGCGCTCCTGCGAGATCAAGGCAGCGGTCGTCACTGAAGACGAACGTGAGGCGGGGCGGCGGGCAATCCTGAATTTCGGCCATACCTTCGGCCACGCGATCGAACGTTGCCAGGGCTACGGCGAGTGGCTGCACGGTGAGGCCGTTGCGGCGGGCATGGTCATGGCCGCGAAACTCAGCGACATCGATCCGACTGAATTCAAGCGCTTGCACGGGCTGCTCGGGCGTGCAGGGTTGCCGGTCACGGCGCCGTCGATTGCCGCAGCGGATTTGCTGGCCGCAATGGGCATGGACAAGAAAGTGCACGGCAAGAAACTGCGCTTCGTCCTGCTTGGATCGCTGGGACAAGCATTCGTTACTTCCGAGTACGACAACGCGTTACTCGAACGCATCCTGGGGGCGGCCGACTGATGAAGGCCGCGACGCTCGCACCTTACGCCGCAGACGAATCGCGGTCGAAGGGGCGACGTTATAAAGAAACCGGGCCCAGGTATCGCGGCGAATATCAGCGCGATCGGGACCGCATCATTCACTCAACTGCGTTTCGACGCCTGGTCTACAAGACGCAGGTCTTCGTCAATCACGAAGGTGACCTGTATCGTACGCGGCTGACGCATTCGCTGGAGGTTGCACAAATCGGGCGCTCGGTCGCCGTGGCGCTCGGGCTGAATGAGTCGCTGACAGAGGCAATCTGCCTGGCCCATGACCTCGGCCACACGCCGTTCGGACATGCCGGGCAGGATACGCTGAACACCTGCATGCGCGAATTCGGTGGCTTCGAGCACAACCTGCAGTCACTTCGAGTTGTCGACGTCCTGGAGGCCAAGTACGCGGATTTTCCGGGCCTCAACCTGATGTTCGAGACTCGCGAGGGCATCCTCAAGCACTGCTCGAAAAAGAACGCCGCCGAGCTCGGCGACGTGGGCCAGCGATTTCTCGACCGGACCCAGCCGGGGCTCGAGGCGCAACTGGCGGATCTCTCGGATGCCATTGCCTATAACAATCATGATGTCGACGACGGTTACAGAGCTGGGCTAATCAGCCTCGAACAACTCCGGGAGCAGTCGCTTTTCGAGGCGCAGTATCTCGAAGTCAACGGGCGCTACCCGGACCTTGACGACCGGCGCCTGATCTACGAGATCATCCGGCGCATGATCAACAAGGTCGTCACTGACCTGACCGAGACGACGCAGCATAATCTCGACGAGGTTTCACCGGCCTCGATCGACGATGTACGCAGCACGGGCCGACGCCTCGTCGGTTTCTCCGACGAGATTGCCGAACAACACCAGTCGCTGAAGAAATTTCTGAACCAACACCTCTACAGGCATGAACAAAAACTCGCGATGACCCGCCAGGTGCAGGTTGTTCTGGAAGAGCTTTTCGCGACCTTCATGGGTGATGCGCAGCAGATGCCGGCGGAATTTGCGAACGCGGCCGAAGGTGGCGACGAGGCCCATCGGGCACGTATCGTGGCCGACTATATCGCCGGCATGACCGATCGCTATGCATTCGCCGAACACGAACGCATCTTGGACTGACAGCCTGAATTTGCTCGAGGTGGCGCGCTCTGGAGCAATATTCAGGCTACAATTCGCGGCCGGAATTCCATTCGAGACCCACATTGAGCTGCAAAGACATTCCCACGAGTGACCGCCTGATATTCGCCATGGATGTTCCCGACTGCGACCGGGCGAAGGCGCTCACCGACGAACTCGGTGATTCGGTGAGCTTCTACAAGATCGGCCTCGAGCTGATGATGAGTGGCGGCTACTTCGAGCTGCTCGACTGGATGCTCGCTCGAGACAGAAAGGTCTTTTGCGATCTGAAATTTTTCGATATTCCCGCGACGGTCGGCTCGGCCGTTCGTCAGCTCAAGGACCGGGGCGCAAGTTTCGTTACGGTGCATGGCAATCAGTCGATCATGGAAGCCGCTGCCGAGAACAAGGGCGAAACACTCAAGGTGCTCGGCGTCACTGTGCTCACGAGTCTCGACCGAGGCGATCTCGACGATCTCGGCTTCGACTGTGATGTGGGTGCACTCGTGTTGTCACGCGCGAAGCGCGCGCTCGAGGCCGGCTGCGACGGCGTCATTTCGTCAGGGCTCGAGGTACCGAAGCTCCGGGAATTTATCGACGAGAAGCTGCTCGTTGTAACGCCGGGCATCCGGCCCGTCGACAACAAGCCGACGGGCGATCAGAAACGTGTCGTCACCGTTGAAACGGCTTTTTCCAACGGCGCCGACTACATCGTAGTCGGCCGGCCGATTCGTGACGCCGACATTCCGCGCGAGGCCGCGGAATCGATGCAGGTATCCATTGCGGAGCAGTTCTCGTGACCGAACTGAAAAACGACCTTCTGTTGCGGGCGCTTCTGCGCCAGCCCGTGCCGCGCACGCCGTTGTGGATCATGCGCCAGGCAGGCCGTTACCTGCCCGAGTACCGGGAGACCCGCTCACAGGCGGGAGACTTCATGAGCCTGTGTCGCAATCCGGAGCTCGCGTGCGAAGTAACGATGCAGCCGCTGCGGCGCTACAAGCTCGACGCAGCGATCCTGTTTTCCGACATCCTGACGGTGCCGGACGCGCTGGGTCTCGGGCTCTACTTCGAGACCGGCGAAGGCCCGAAGTTCGAGCGGCCCGTGAAGACGACAAGCGATATCAGGAAGTTGCCGGCCGTAGACGTCAGCGATTCTCTGGGCTACGTGTTCGACGCCGTGCGCACGATTCGCCGCGAGCTCGACGGCATGGTGCCGTTGATCGGCTTCGCGGGCAGCCCCTGGACCGTCGGCACCTATATGGTCGAGGGCGGTTCGAGCCGGGAATTCCCGACGATCAAGGGGCTCGCGAAAGACGACCCCACCGTCCTCGAGGACATGCTCGCCAGGGTCGCGTCGATTACCATCGATTATCTGAATGCACAGATCGAGGCCGGCGCACAGGCTGTGCAGATCTTTGATACCTGGGGCTCTGCACTCGAACGCGACGATTACCGGCGCTTCTCGCTGGCGAGCATGCAGCAGATCATTGATGGGCTGACTCGTGAAAAGGACGGCCGGCAAATTCCGGTCATTCTCTTCACCAAGGGTGCCGGCGAGATGCTCGCGGACATGGTCGGTACCGGCTGTGACGCACTCGGCGTCGACTGGACAACAGACTTGAAGACAGCGCGCGGCTATGTCGAGGACAAGGTTGCGCTGCAGGGAAACCTGGACCCGGCAACGCTTCGAGAGTCACCAGAGGTGATCCGGCAAGGCGTCGCCGAGACGCTGGCAAGTTATGGCACGGGGCCGGGTCACGTCTTTAATCTCGGCCACGGCATTACGCCCGATATCGATCCCGAAAACCTGGGAGTGCTGGTCGACGCGGTGCACGAGTTCAGCCCGCAGTATCACGACCCGGAAAGCTAATCGCGCGCTGGGGCGCGCTCCCACAGCTTCGCCTGACAGAACTGTAGGAGCGCGCCCCAGCGCGCGATTAGTCCTTCAGTTCGACTGCCTCCGAGCCGCCTTCGATATGTAGCGCCTGGGCCGGAAGCGCGAGGCTGGTACCTGCCGCGGCGACGATTTCGAGGAACCGCAGATTCAGTTCCTCGACGAGTTCGAGGTACTCTGTCCAGACTCGCGTTTCGAGGTTGACAAAGACCTCTATCAGTAACGCGTCCTCGCTGATTTCCTTGAATCGTACACGATAGTCGTTCTGCAACACCCGCTCGTGGTTGGCCAGCATTTCACGGATGCCTTCGAGCACCTTGCGAATCTGTTCCGGCGTGGTGTCATAGCGGAGCCGTAACTTCGGCCAGTAAAGAATCTTCTCGCGCGCGGAGATATTGTCAATGGGCTCGCCGGCGACCATGGCATTGGGCGCAGCGATCAGCGTGTTCTTGAGTGTGCGGATGCGCGTCGTCCGCAGGCCGATACTCTCGACCGTGCCGAGCGTAGTGCCGATCCGGCAGAAATCACCCACCTTGATTGGCTGCTGCGCGTACAGCGTGATGGCGCCGAATACGTCTTCCAGCGGCTTTTGCAGCGCGAGTGCGACGGCAATACCGCCGACGCCGAGGCCCGCCAGTACCGTCGTGATATTGATGCCGAGTTTGTCGAGGTAAACCAGTATTGCGACGACCAGAACCAGTAGTTTGACGGCATTTCCGGCCGGCTGTAACAGCACCAGGGCACCGGGCCGGCCGATTTTATGCAGGTGTTCTGAATAAATGTCGCGGAACAGGTTGATCGTGGCGAAGGCTGCCCACACGGTGATCAATATCGCAACCGGTGACGCCTGCTGAAGTTCTTCGGCAGCGTCGCCACGGCCAAGCCAGGCGGCCGTCGTATTCATTGCCATAACCGTCACCCAGATCCCGAACGGAACGGCAAGAAATCTAAACACGCGCCGGCGCGAGACAGTGCCCGAGTCGCCGACCATGCGCCGGATTATCAACGCAAGCAGGAAAACCAGTGCGTAGGCCGTCACCGCGACAAGGAGCACGATGACCCACTTGAACAGTTCTAAGCCCAGTAAGATGCCGCTCGGTAGCTTGCGCCGCACTTCCTCTACAATTTCCGGATAGCCGTACTCCTCGTAAAGCTCCGGAATCAGGGACACGGTTGCATTGGACACCTTCCAGATAAAGACACCGTCAGCGCGAGGCACTTTTTGCATCAACAGACGTATCTCCTTGCCCTCGTCCAATACCATGCCTATCGAATCCCGATAGTCAGGCAAGTTGTCATTCCTGCGACCATCGGGATGGTCAATCAGTTCGTCGATATCGACCCAGGTAGCACGGTTGGTGATTACAAAGAGACGACGTGCAAGTTGCGCGCCCGTCAGCTCTCTGGCATCGCCACGAAGGTTGCGCAGATCCAGGAACTCAGCAGCTGCTTCGTAGTCGCCTTTCTCCACCGCGCGGGTGAATCCGTTGGCGCTGCGCATAGGGGTGCCGCGGTCGAATTCGTCTGCGACGATCTCTGGCATGTCGGCAGGCTGGTCCGTGGTCTCTTGCGCAATGACAAGCGAGGCGGCCAAACCCATCAGCAAGATAGTCAACGGAAATTGCCGTGGTATCTGCATCACTACTCCTTCAACTCGACGATGACGACATGACACTCCTGCACGACGTCAGCAGTATCCCCACCGTGCGATTCCGCCGGTGCCCAGGTCGGCTCCCCGAACTTGAATGACTGCATGCGCTGGCCGCCTGCGCCGTCATCTTCCATCCACGCGCAAGGGTTCAGGTAGACAACGACGCGATCGGGATGTGAATGTAAAGGCGGCGTCTCACCATTACGAATGATCTTTTTCAGCACGCGCACGCGATCGTTCTCGAAAGCGGTTTCGTAAATATGAGGGGCCACACGAACAGGATCGAGCGCTGCCGGAGTGGCGATTACACCGCTGGCAAACCCGATACTCAACAAGGTCAGGCCAGTCAAAATCTTGTTCATGAGGAATCCCGGTTGAATCGCGCGCTGGGGCGCGCTCCCACAGTTTTGCCAGGCGAATCTGTGGGAGCGCGCCCCAGCGCGCGATCGTTACTATTCATCGCGTAGCGCACGGCGCAGGATCTTGCCGACATTGGTCTTCGGCAGGTCGTCGCGGAACTCGACAATCTTGGGCCGCTTGTAACCAGTCAGGTTCGCGCGGCAATGATCGATGATGTCCTGTTCCGTGATGCTGTCATCCGTGCGTACGGCAAATATCTTGACGATCTCACCCGAACGTTCATGCGGCAATCCAATCGCTGCTGCCTCGAGAATGCCGTCCAGTTCGACGACAACGTTCTCGACTTCGTTCGGATACACATTGAAGCCGGACACGAGAATCATGTCTTTCTTGCGGTCCTCGATAGTGATGTAGCCGCGCTCGTCCATGCGGCCGATATCACCGGTGCGCAACCAGCCGCCCGGCAACATTACCTCCGCCGTTTCTGCCGGCCGCTGCCAGTAGCCTTCCATGACCTGTGGTCCACGAATGCAAATTTCGCCGCTTTCACCAAGTGGCACCTCGTTGCCATCGTCGCCGGCGATCATCGCGTCGGTGGACGGGATCGGCAGGCCGATCGAACCGGTAAAGCCGTCGTTGATCGCGTTGCAAACAGCAGCCGGCGAAGTCTCGGTCAGACCGTAACCTTGCAGGATTGTCTGGCCCGTTGCTTCTTCCCACTCGCGAGCGACGGCAGGCTGTACCGCCATGCCGCCGCCGACGACAACACGTAGCGCACTGAAGTCGATGTCACGAAATCCCGGCGTGTTCAGAAGCGCCGCAAACATGGTGTTGACGCCGGTAAACAGATTGAAGCGGAATCTCGCAATCTCCTTGACGAAGCCGGGCATGTCGCGAGGATTGGTGATCAGTACATTCAGGCCGCCCTGTGCCATGACGAGCAGGCAGTTCCCCTGCAGCGAAAAGATGTGGTACAGCGGCAGAGCCGTGATCGCGACGATGGGTTCGACGCCGTCATACGCGTCGCCTTGCCAGTGCACGGACTGATCCACGTTGTAGATCATGTTGCGGTGACTGAGCATCGCCCCCTTGGACACACCCGTGGTGCCACCGGTGTATTGCAGGTAGGCAATGTCCGCGAGGCCGATCTCGACGTGGCTGAGTTGCTCACTCGCTCCAGAGTGCAGCGCGTGCCTGAACGACACACTGCCTTTGATCGCGAAGCGCGGAACCACGCGTTTGATATGGCGCAGCACGAAATTGACAATCGGTCCCTTGGGAAAGCTCAGCATGTCGCCGACGCCGGTCGTCACCACGTGTTCGATCGCGGTGTCGCCGATGACCTCCTCCAGAATGTGCGCAAAGTTCTCGAGAATAACGATGCAGCGGGCGCCGGAGTCCTGGAGCTGGTGCCGGAGTTCGCGCGCCGTATAGAGTGGATTGACGTTGACGACGACAAGCCCGGCGCGAAACGCACCGCACATCGCGATCGGATACTGGAGCACGTTGGGCAACATGATTGCGACGCGTTCGCCGCGGGTCAGACCGAGCGTCTTTTGCAGATAGCATGCGTACTGCATCGACAGCTCGTCGAGTTCGCGATAGCTGATCGTCGTTCCCATATTGGTGTACGACGGCCTGTCCGGAAATTCCTGGAAGCTGCATTCGACCATCTCGCGGATGGAACGGAATTTGGGTTCGGGTACCGTTTCCGGTACTCCGGGCGGATAGGATTTGAGCCAGATTCTTTCCACGACTGAGTTTCCCTTATGGGGCCGGATAATGTCGTTGTTGGCGGCCCACCTGCGAGAATAACGTATCAATAATGACGATGCTCAGTGTGTTGGCCCCAAGGCAGCCTCGATGATCGGCCACGCGTTGTCGAGCAGCTTCGGTTGCGCGGCGGCATTCGGATGGATGCCATCGGCCTGCATGAGCTCATCGTTGAGAGCGATGCCCTCCATGAAAAACTCGATCCAGGGCACGTCGAGAGCTTCGGCCGTCTCGCGGAAAACGTTCTCGAATGCCTGTGTATAACGCGGCCCGTAATTGCTCGGAATCCGGATACCGAGCAGCACCACGGCGGCACCGGAGGACTTGCTCGTGCTGATAATTTCCTCGAGATTGCTGCGCATGCGATCCGGTGGAAAACCACGCAGGCCGTCGTTCCCGCCGAGCTCGAGGATTATCAGCGCAGGTTCGAAGTTCGCGAGCGCCGGCGCGATCCGTTCGGCGCCGCCTTCGGTCGTTTCACCGCTGATACTGGCGTTGACGACCCGATGTTCGTAACCTTGTTGCTCCAGTCGCGACTGCAATAAAGCGGCCCAGGACTGGTCAACGTCAATACCATAGCCGGCGCTCAGGCTGTCACCGAATATCAGCACTGTCGGAACGTCCGCGGCATGCGCGTTGGCGCAGGTCAGCAGAACAATAAGGATCAGAATTCTACGCATGTCGAATCAACCAGCCGATGGCGCCGTACTTGCGGCGTACCAGATCAGCAAAAAGGTTAGCAGCCCGGAGGGTAGTCTGACCATCCTTTCTGACGTCAGTTTCAGCATCGACCCGGGCGATTCCGTCGCTGTGGTCGGGCCATCGGGTGCCGGCAAGTCGACACTACTGGCGTTGCTTGCCGGTCTGGACCTGCCGACCACGGGCCACGTCATGTTGAACGGGGTCAATCTCAGCGATCTCGACGAGGACGGCCGGGCACAGGTACGTGCCGAGAGCGTTGGCTTCGTATTTCAATCCTTTCACCTGGTGCCGTCACTGAACGCGCTCGAGAATGTCATGTTGCCGCTCGAGCTCGCAGGAATCGCGGATGCGCGTGGTGCCTCGCGTAATATCATCGAGCAGGTCGGTCTCGCAGATCGCTGGAGCCACTATCCGGCGCAGCTTTCCGGCGGTGAGAAACAGCGCGTGGCGATCGCGCGCGCCTTCGCGACCGAGCCCGCCGTGTTGTTTGCCGACGAACCGACAGGCAACCTCGACACCCGCACGGGGTCGACGATCATGAACCTCATGTTCGAGTTGAACAGGAGTTCGTCGACCACACTGGTGCTGGTCACGCATGACAGCTCGCTCGCCGGCCGTTGTGACCGGGTCATCAGCCTGGACGCCGGCAAGCTGGTCAGCGACACGAAGGCCGCTGCGTGAAAGCTCTTGTCTTCGCATTGCGGAGCTTCCGGCGCGAGTTGCGCTCCGGCGAAGTCCTGGTATTGCTGGCCGCCGTGATTCTTGCGGTCGCCGCATTGACCGCCGTTGGTTTTCTGACGGATCGCATCGGCAAGGCTGTCGCGAGGCAGGCCAATGAAGTACTTGCGGCCGATCTCAGGCTGCGGTCTCAGGAGCCGATACCGGATTCGTGGCGGCAGATGGCAGCTGACCACGAACTGCGAACGGCGGATACGGTGTCGTTTCCGACGGTGGTCTTCGCCGGTGATGAAAGTGCGCTGACATCGCTGCTCGCCGTAACCGACGGCTATCCTCTGCGCGGCGCCGTGCGAATCTCGGACGACTTGTTCAGCGAACAACGCGTCGCGGACGGCATTCCCGTGCCGGGAGAGGTTTGGGCGGACAGTGCATTGCTTGCCCGGGTCGGCGCCGATGTCGGCGATATGCTTGCTGTCGGAGAGCTTGAACTGCGCATCGGTGCAGTTTTGACGTACCGGCCGGACCAGTCGATCGGCTTTGCGTCACTCGCGCCGACGCTTGTCTTGAATGTCGCGGACATTCCGGCGAGCGGGCTCATCGGCGAGGGCAGTCGCGTGCGCTACGCACTGCTGATCGCCGGCAACGAAGAAGCGGTCGGTCAGTTCAACGAGTCAATTCAGGATCAGCTGCCGGAGTCGCTGAGACTGCGCAGCGCGGAGGAAAGTGGCGAGCGGGCCTACGCCGCCGCGGATCGCGCCAAACGTTTCCTGTCCCTGACGGCCGTCATCAGCCTGTTACTCAGCGCCGTGGCCGTGGCCATGTCGGCGCGTCGATTTGCGCAGCGCCGCATGGACACGGTCGCGCTGATGAAAAGCCTGGGTGCGACGCAGGGCTTCGTGATTTCCGTCGCGATCGTGCAGCTCATCTTGCTCGGCATCATCGGCGTAGTGGCCGGCAGCATCGTGGGCTATTCGGCCGAGGAAGTACTGTCGTGGATTCTTGCGGATATCATTCAGGGCGACCTGCCGGGTGCCGGACCGATGCCCGTCATCCTGGCCTGCGGCAGCGCAATGATATTGCTGATCGGCTTCGCTCTGCCGTCGCTGATTCAGCTCAGGAACACACCGCCGCTCAGGGTCTTGCGGCACGACGCAATGCCGCCGGCGCCATCCCGGATTCTCGTGGCCGGGCTGTCACTGGCTGCTGTCGCCGCATTGCTGTATCGCTCGGTCGGCGACCCGACGATGCTGGTGATCATGCTGACCGGCATCGTTGTGATCGCCGCGGCGCTATATCTCGTCGGTCGGGGTCTCGTCGCGACGATGGGGCGTTTTCGCTCCGGCGTCGGCGTCGCGTGGCGTTACGGCCTGGCGAACGTGGCGCGTCGGGGCAGGGCCAGCGCCGTGCAGGTTGTCGCGTTCGGCCTCGGCCTGACCGTGCTGTTGTTACTGACGCTGGTACGCACGGACCTGCTCGAGGGCTGGCGTCGCACGTTGGACGAGAGCGCGCCGAATCACTTTCTAATAAACATTCAGCGCAGCGAAACGGAATCCGTCACGGGCGTATTCGAGAATCGCGGCGTCGATCCTCCAGACTTTGCGCCACTTGTCCGTGCACGCATGACCCTGATTAATGGTGAGTCGGTCAAAGACAGGGAATACCCGGCCGAAGATGCGCAGTGGTTTGTCAATCGCGAGCAAAACCTATCGTGGGCGACACATCTCAGCTCGAGCAATGAACTGCTCGAAGGCGAATGGTGGCCGGACGACTACGCTGGCCCGCCGCTCGTGTCGATCGAGGAAGAGGTCGCAATGGAGACCGGTCTCGGCATCGGCGACAAGTTGCAGTTCGAAATCGCCGGCCAGTTGCTCGACGCGGAAATCACGAGTGTGCGCCGCATCAACTGGGACTCATTCATGCCGAATTTCTTCCTCGTGTTGTCGCCGGGAGCGCTCGACAATTACCCGGCGACGTTTATCGCCGCGATGCATGTCGAGGACGAGGAAAAAGGCGCACTCGTCGACCTTGTCCGTAAGCACCCGACAATTTCGGTTATCGACCTCGACTCCATCCTGCAGCAGGTTCGCGGCATCATTGAGAAAGCCACGATGGCTGTACAGGCAGTATTCTTCTTCACGCTGGCCGCCGGCATCGCCGTGTTGTTCGCGGCCGTACAGTCGACGATTGACGAGCGACGTTTCGAGAGCGCAATGCTGCGCGCGCTCGGCGCTCGCAAGCGCATCGTATTTGCCGGTGTCATGGCCGAGTTTGCGGCTTTAGGCACTGCGGCCGGAGTCCTGGCATCAGCTGGCGCATCGATTCTCGCTGCCATTCTGGCGGTGCAGCTCTTCGAGCTGCCGTACTCGTTCAACCCTCTCCTTTGGGTCGTCGGTGTCGCGGCCGGGCTACTCGTAGTTTGTGCGAGCGGCTATTTTGCGGCACGCAGCGCTATTAATTCCGCGCCCGTGGACGTGCTGCGAGGAGCGCCGCTTTGAACACGGAAAAACTTTCCTGCGGCGTTGTCCTGGCACGCAATACGAGCAACGGTTGGGTGACGCTGATGTTGCGCGCCTACCATCACTGGGATTTTCCAAAAGGCATCGTCGAGGCCGGCGAGGAACCGATGCAAGCAGCGATCCGCGAACTCCGCGAGGAAACGGGCATCGATGAGACCGAGTTCGAGTGGGGCGACCGGCACATGGAGACGGGACCTTACAGTCGCGGCAAGACCGCGCGTTACTACCTCGCCTCCACGGCGCAGGAAGACGTGGTGCTCGGGCCGTCACCCGAGACCGGGGAGCCGGAACACCATGAATGGCGCTGGGTTAGCTTCGATCACGCCCACGACCTTGGCTCACCGCGCGTACGCGAAGTCGTCCGCTGGGCCCGGCAGATTATTGGAACGTAGCTGTAGGAGCGCGCCCCAGCCCGCGAAGCGGGCGCTTTGATACTGATCGCGCGCCGGGGCGCGTTCCCACAAAAAGGTTTCTGACCCCCTTTTCTCCATCTGATAGCATGGGTTTTTGCGGCGCGGATAATAATAAGCATGCGCTGGAGGCGCCTCGCATTCTGGTTCTTTTTTGGCACCCTCGCCATGCTTGTACTGGCGCTCACGTGGCTGTGGACGGCCGATCTCGGTGTGTTCAAGCCACAGCTCGAGCGCTGGGTCAGCGAGCAAACCGGACGCGAATTCTCCATTGACGGCAATTTCTATGTCGATCTGGGCAACAGTACCTCCGTCATAGCGGAAAACGTGCGTTTCCAGAACGCCGCGTGGGCCGATGACGCCGACATGGTGACGGTCGGCCGCGTGGAGGTCCACGTCGACCTCTGGTCGCTCGTCTTTGGCCCGATCGTGTTCGAACTCGTCGATATCGATGATGCTGGAATACAATTGCTGCAACCGGAGGGCGGTGACCCGAACTGGATTTTGCCGATCGAGGAAGAGCAGGGGCTGGGGCCGGAACCGGAAGCGCCGCGCGTAGGCGTCGACCTGCTTTTCGAGCAAATCTACATTGACCGGGTCGCCGTAAAATTCGACAGCTTCGAACGAACGCGGCCACTGAATCTGCAACTCAAGTCGTTTCATCAGGAGTATCGGGCTGACAACCTGCTCGATCTTTCCATCGACGGCACCCTGGATGGCCGGATAGTCAGGTTCACGGGGGAAGTGGGGCCCTGGGACGCGTTGCTCGAGGGCAAAGACGTTCAATTCGACATCGATGCGGTGCTCGATACGTTTGAGCTGACAGCGAGCGGGCAGATCGACGATCTCGTCAATCCTGCACGCCCGGAGTTCCGGTTTACGGCGACCGGCCCGGACATTGATGACCTGACACAACTCCTCGGGCTCGGGCAGGAAGGCAACGGCGACATCGATCTTTCCGGATCGCTGCAAAAGACCGCCGATGAACGGCTGGTGCTGGAGGCCAACGGCCATGTCGGTGAAACTGAGATCCAGTCGCGGGGCACGGTATCGGACTTGCAGAATCTCAGAAACATCGATCTCGATCTTGTGGCGTCCGGACCCGATCTCGGGCGACTCTTGCGACTGGCCGGAATTCACCAGGTGCGCGAAGCACCTTTCATGTTGCGTATCGACGCCGAGACTCAGGGTGATGCTTTCATCATCAACGAAGGCAATATGGTGTTCAGTGAGGCACAGATCGACATCAAAGGGCGGATGCCGAATTTCCCGAGCGTCGACGATGCGGTTATCAAATTGCTCATCGAAGGCCCCGATATCGCGCGCTTTCGCTATATGACCGGACTGCCAGGTGCCGCGGAAGGCGCATTTTCACTTGGCTTCACGATTGATGTAACAGACGAAGGGGTCGAAATACTGCAACTCGATATCGAGACGGCGCTCGGCGAAATTCGGGGCAATGGCAGCCTGGGCTCGCCGCCGGAATTTTACGGTAGCGACTTCAATTTCCGAGTTAGCAGCGACAGCCTCGAAAGACTGGCCAGCGCCTACGGTGTAGCCGAGCTACCGGACTATCCATTCGAGATCGCGGGTGCGGTCGAGTACGTCGAGGGCAGCATACGCACACGGGGCCCCCTGGTTGCTACAGCCGCGCGGCTAAGGGTAACAGTCGAAGGGCAGCTCGCGCTTACGCAGGGAGTAACGGGCAGCGACCTCGCATTTGAAATTGAGGGCCCCGATCTTGCCAAA
>Ga0255052_10000572_pt1 | contig 29463 bp, 29 predicted proteins | sample JV7_2_21_MG_FD_188632 | JGI IMG/M metagenome (GOLD analysis project Ga0255052, IMG submission 188632) | Seawater microbial communities from Jervis Inlet, British Columbia, Canada - JV7_2_21 | ecosystem: Environmental > Aquatic > Marine > Inlet | place: Canada: British Columbia | collected...
AGAGAACCATTCAAACAAAAGCCGGACTTTCGCCCGGCTTTTGTTTCGTGACCTCAGGTTTTTTTATTCCGCAGCAGATAGCGGCTTCGATTTACGAATCAATTGCTTGGAATCGGCTTGAGGGGCCCATGCGGGAGTAATCGCCCCGTCAAAGTGACAGCGCGGGGATCGCACGTTCGCAAACAATCAATTGCCGCATTTATTAGAGTGTGTGGCATCATATTATTGGCGAATCATGGTTCCGATAGAGTTTTTGCGCCCTACAGGATAATTCTGTACCCAGCAGCCTACGGTCGCGACCGTACCGGAGCTCTGTTGAATTTGGCTATGAGATTTTCCGAAATCAGACGGTTCGGTCACTTTTGACGCAAGACGTGCACTACGGCATTGCCATAGTCTCGTCATGTGTATACGATCATCGAAACTCCGGTTTATGCGAGAAAAGCGGCCGATCTTCTTGAAGAAGACGAGCGCGAGTCGGTTGCTGCTTTCGTTGCATTCAACCCCAAGGCGGGTTCGGTTATTCCCCGCTCTGGCGGGATTCGCAAACTGCGTTGGAGGACCATCGGCGGCGGAAAACGGGGTGGTCACCGTGTGATTTATTTCAACCGGCTGCAGCAGGGCCAGATTTGGCTATTGACGATATTTTCCAAGCAACGGCGTTCAAATATTTCTACGAGTGAATTGATACTAATACGCAAGGCTATTGACGATGGCAGATAGGAATAATCTCTCGCCCCAGGCTTCAGAACTTCTCGAAGCCGTTAGGCAAATGAAGGCAGGCGACAAGGCTCGTGTCTATAGTCCGGAGCAAATACTTGCGATCGCTGCACGTCAGGCCACAAAGCTTACGCAAGCGGAATTCGCCCAACTTCTTAACGTTTCAGTCGACGCGATACGTGATTGGGAACAGGGCCGCCGATCGCCGCGAGGTGCCGCTCGAACTCTGTTGCGAATTGCCATGTCGCATCCGGAAGTATTGGAACAACTAAACGGCTGATCTCATCACCTGTATAAGAATTCGCTCGACACGATTGCATGCTCGCAATTATGAAAGGGGCTTACGATCGTAACCCCTTTGAAATGTCGCGCCCGGCAGGACCCGAACCTGCAGCCCTCAGGTTCGAAGTTAGGTTGCTAATTGTTAATTTTGTTGATGTTAAAAGAGTACCGCGAGGACGCTCGTTGCATCACATGCACAACAGTACACAACCACGCACGACCGTATCACGCAAAACTCCCGCGATTTCATTATGCCTGAAGCAGCGTGAATACTAATTCGCCACACACACGTAGCGAGCAAAGACGATGCAGAGGGCTTGGTAGAGGATCGCAAAGCGGAGAAGCGAGAAAAGCAGTCAGAAAAGGAGTAGTGGTTGCTATTCCTGTTACGGATGGTGCGTATCCAGCGTTTTGCGATCGAATTAGCACCCTCTCACTGCGGGCAATTTACGGCAGAGGACTGGGCGCTTCAGGGCGTCGCGCCGGACACGCTGCCGACGATTCTGACACTGGGTGCTCAACCCTACGACTACGAAGTCTGGTTGGCCGGTATCGGTTTCCGCTATCTGATCGGCAGCTCGACCAAGTAAATCAGAGGACCATTCAAACAAAAGCCGGACTTTCGTCCGGCTTTTGTTCCGTGATCTCAGACTTTTTTTATTCCGCAGCGGATAGCGAAGCGAAATAGGCAGCCAGATCGGCAATATCCTCGTCGCTGAGCGGTGCCACAAGCATGTTCATCATGGGGTCTTCTTTTTCCCCGGACTTGTACGCCTGCATGCTGCTCTTGAAAAGTTCAACATCCCAACCGGCAATGGCTGGATTGTCACCGAATCCCTCCCCGTTTGCTCCGTGACAGCCAACGCAGGACGCGGCCTTGCCCTCGCCTGCTTTGACGTCACCGCCCGCCATTACCTGGCCAGCGGCCAATACAGCGCCAACAATTATCAGTTGCCAGATGGAATAACTTCTCATTTGATTTCTCCTGCTAGCTGGATATGCCGAATACCATTTACGGCGTATTTGATTACATGTATACGGCCCGGTCAATCCGCAACAAATACGTAATTACCGCGGCAAAAGCAATAGTTTACCCCACCGTCATTTAACTTATTTTCTGCCGCGCAGACTCTTAGTTGTTCTTCGCGCCCTGATCGATCCAGTCACCTATGATCGCAACGTCTTCCTCCGACAATGGCGATCCGCGACCCTCGGCCCAGGCCTCACTATGATGCGGCGGCATGTGGATTTCCGGGGCGGTTTTCTGTGCAACGACAAGATAAAGCGCACTGGACATACTGCTGCCGGGTACGATGACTTTTCCGAAGCTTGTGCCTTTCATTACGCCATCGTAATCACGCACGCTGAAACCGCTCGCCGTGATGCCTTCACCACTACTTCCGTGACATTCGATGCAATGCTTTTCGAATATTGGTTGAACGTCTGACGAAAAACTGACCTCGGAACGAGTGCAACCCAGTAGTTGCATGCTCAGCACAAGAATGCCGATTTTGATTAGGAGTTTTGCGCTCATGTCTGATTTCTCCTCCTGTTAGCCTGGATGATAACTGATCAGCTTTGTCTGAGGTCACCCGTTTCGAAATCAAACGCTGAGATCACTCGCGACGTTGCGGTGGGTTGCGGCTATAGCGGTGATTGCGGTTACGTGCGCTGGTCGTCTCTCAATGCCTTGCTGTCGTCGAGTGGTGCCGGAAGAAATCGGCCATGCAGCTAAGTGCGAGACCGACCAGGATGAACGGAACCACATAGATAATTATGGGCAACGCATACAGGATGAACGGTGCTGCAATGATCAACACGAACAATAATAGAATAATGTGCATTATCATCCTCCCCACGACAGTTATCTGTCGCAAAATCCAACCGGGTAAGATAACTCTGCGCCTGTTCGATAGGGCGGCAAATACGTACAAGTCCGAATTGCGAGGCCTACTGGAGGCTACACCCATATGGTTCGCCATTTTGTCTGCGTATTATCCCTTATGAGGCACCCTGTGAACTATTCAGTTCGACCGGTAAACCGGCGCTCTCGAGTCGCTTTTCTTTGTGCTGCAAAACGAACGTGTAGATTACCGGTAAGACCAACAGGCATAGCACTGTGGTCGTAAGCATTCCGCCAACCATCGGCGCTGCGATTCGCCGCATGACGTCGGATCCCGTGCCGGTGAGGAGCATGATCGGCAACAAGCCAACGACGGTCGAGGTAGCTGTCATCACTACTGGCCTCACCCGTCGTGTCGTACCCTCACGCACAGCACTTACTATGTCCTCCCCGGTAAGTTGCGGTGTCGAGACTTTACCCTGTCGGTAAGCGTCGAGTTTTTCCCGCCGCCGTTCATTGACTGATTCCTCGATGAACGTCAGTACCAGGACCCCGGTTTCTACCGCGACACCCGCCAGGGCGATGAACCCGACGGCAACTGCAACGGAAATATTAAACCCGTACCAGTAAACCAGCCAGAAACCGCCGATGAGCGCAAAGGGGACTGACAACATCACAACAGCAGGTGCCGCAGCGTTGCCGAAGTTCAGGTACAACAGCAGGAAAATCATGAACAACGTCATTGGAATTACAATGCGCAGCCGCTCGGCCGCACGCTGCATATATTCGAACTGGCCGGACCAGATGATGGCGTAGCCAGACGGCAATACAAGCTGTTCACTCAGAACCTTTTTTGCTTCTGTCACGAATCCGCCAATATCAGATGTTTTCAGGTCGACATAGACCCAGGCATTCGGGCGCGCATTTTCACTCTTGATCACGGGCGCACCCCGGCGCAACTCCAGATTCGCAAGCTGCCCGAGCGGAATCTGTGCTCCATAGGGCGTCGGGACCAAAACGCGGCTTAGCTGATCCGGGTTGTCCCTGAGGTCCCGAGGATAGCGAAGATTCACAGGATAACGCTCGAGCCCTTCCACGGTTTCCGTAATTTGCATTCCGCCGATCGCGGACATGATGACATCCTGAACGTCCCCGACTGTCAGTCCGTGACGTGCCACCTGTTGCCGGTCGATGTCGAAATCGAGGAAATAACCGCCGACAGCCCGGTCGCCAAAAGCGGACAGTGTGTCAGGCAGTGTCTTCATGATCTGTTCGACCTCCTTCGAGATTTGCTGAAGCACTGCGAGGTCCGGCCCGCTGATTTTTATGCCCACCGGAGTCTTGATGCCCGTGGACAGCATGTCGATCCGCGTCTTGATCGGCATGGTCCAGGCATTCGCCAGCCCGGGGAATCGGATCGCGGCGTCCATCTCCGACATGAGGTCCTGCGTTGTCTTTGAGGGATCCGGCCACGAATCACGGTCTTTGAGCCTCACAATGGTTTCCAACATTGAAAGCGGCGCCGGGTCTGTGGCTGTTTCCGCACGGCCGACCTTACCGAAGACGGACTCGACTTCCGGGAACGTGCGCAGGATCTTATCCGTTTGCTGAAGAAGCTCTTTCGCCTTTGTTATCGATACGCCCGGAAATGTTATCGGCATATAGAGAATGTCGCCTTCGTCCAGTGGCGGCATAAACTCGCTGCCGAGCTTCGCGACCGGATAGGCCGTAAACGCCAACAGGCCGAGCACGACAATCAATGTTGTTTTTGGCCGGCGCAGAAACAGGCCAAGAACAGGTGCGTGACCCGCATGCAACAGGCGGTTGATCGGATTCTTCGACTCCGACACGATGCGACCGCGAATCAGGTATCCCATCAGCAGCGGCACGACCATTACGGCAAGAATCGCGGCGGCCGCCATCGAGTAGCTGCTTGTAAATGCCAGCGGCTTGAACAGCCGGCCTTCCTGGGCTTCCAGTGTGAAGACCGCGAAATAAGAAACGACGACCACGAGCAAGGAGAAAAAGAGAGCCGGTCCGACTTCACGCGCCGCCGCGCCGATAGCCAGCCAGCGCTCATTCAGACTAAGCGCCCCCTCTTTTTTTGCGCCCGCCAGGGCCAAATGCTTGTGCGCATTTTCAATCAGGACGATGGGGCCGTCGACCATGGCGCCGATCGCAATCGCGATTCCGCCGAGCGACATGATATTCGCATTGATACCTTGAAGCCGCATGGCGATGAAGGCCATTAGGATTCCGATGGGTAGCGCGACAATTGCCACCATCGCCGAGCGAAGGTGTAAGAGAAAAACCGCACAGACAATTGTCACGAGCACAAACTGCAAGACGAGTGTCCGCGAGAGGTCGTTTACGGCACGTTCGATTAAATCACCACGGTCATACACCGGGATAATCTCAACACCGTCGGGCAGGCCCGATTTGAGCTCCTCAAGCTTGTCCCGCACACCCTGAATCGTGGTAAGCGCATTTTCCCCGTAACGCATGATCACTACGCCACCGACCACCTCGCCTTCACCATCCAGTTCGGCAGCGCCGCGTCGTAACTCGGGGCCTATTTGCACGTGGCCAACGTCCTTGATACGAATCGGCGTTCCACGTTGGTCGACCCCAACTGCAATACTCTCGATGTCTGCTACTGACTGAAGATATCCCCGTCCGCGCACCATGTATTCGGTTTCCGCGAACTCGACCAGGCGCCCGCCGACATCCCGATTCGAACGCATGATCGCCTGCCGCACCCTGGATAGCGGAATGTTGTATACAAGCAAGGCGTTTGGGTCGACCTCAATCTGATATTGCCTGACGTAGCCGCCCACCGAGGCGACCTCGGCTACGCCGGGCACGGTCTGCAGCGGGTAGCGCAGATACCAGTCCTGGATTGAGCGCAACTCGGCCAGATCGTGCTGGCCCGTTCGATCGACCAGTGCGTATTCGAATATCCAGCCTACGCCAGTCGCGTCCGGACCCAGTGTCGGCGTCACGCCCTGTGGCAGTCGGCCACTGACGTAGTTCAGGTACTCAAGTACGCGTGAGCGCGCCCAGTAAAGGTCCGTTCCGTCTTCGAAAATGATATAGACAAATGAAAGCCCGAAAAAGGAAAAACCCCGGACAACGTCCGCGTACGGCACCGCAAGCATCGCTGTTGTAAGCGGATAGGTTACCTGATCCTCGACAACCTGCGGCGCCTGACCCGGATACTCGGTGAACACGATTACCTGGACATCCGACAGGTCCGGTATTGCATCTAATGGTGTCGTTTTGACCGCAAGAACGCCGGCCGTGACCAGCAATATCGTTCCAAATATAACCAGGAAGCGATTTCGCAATGCCGCATCGATGATTCGCTTAATCATCGATGCTCTCCTGCATCTTGGCTGCCGCCTCACGCAGCTTCGACTCCGAATCGATCAGGAACTGCGAAGAAACGACTACTTTCTCGCCCGCAGCTACGCCGCGGCGAATTTCGGTGAATGAGCCGCTGCTGAGGCCAATATCCACTTCGCGAGGCTCGAACTTGCCGGGTTCGCGAACGATGAATACCTGTTCCTTGAGCCCCGAGCGAATGATGGCCTCCGACGGTACGACGACTGCATCGCTGAGTGGACTTGCATGAATCGTAACGTCGGCAAACATGTTGGGTTTCAGCTTCATGTCTACATTCTGAAACTCCAGTCGGGCTTTGATGCTACGGGTCTTGACCTCCGCATACGGGTATATGTAGGTGAGTTTGCCTTTGAACGTATGTCCGGGAACAGCAGCCAACTGCATTTCAGCTTCATCGCCAACACGTACCCAAGGCAACTCTTCTTCAAAAATATCAACGAATACCCATATCGCCGATAAGTCAGCGATCATATAAAGCTCGGTTTGCGGCGTAACATACTGGCCCTCACGTGCACCAACATTGATTACGATCCCCTCTGCCGGTGAGTGAATATGCAGCAGCTTCTTCACTTCGCGCGTATCCATGAGTTCTTTGATCTGATGTTCGGGGACATCCAGCAGGCGTAAGCGCTCGAGCGATGTATCCGCGAGGTCGGCGGCACCGCGCCGCACATCCTCGAAAGGACTCGCGCTCAGGGCATCGAGATTTTTCAGCGCAAGCAGATACTCCTGCTGCGACGAAACCAATTGTGGCGAATAGATGCTGAGCAGGATTTCGTCACGACGAATGGCTTCGCCCGTCGTGCCGATGCGAAGATTTTCGATCCAGCCCTGCGTTTTCGGATGCAGGCGGGTAATTCGCTGCTCGTCATAGTCGACGCGCCCGATCGTATGAATCTCCCGCGCGAGGGTCCGGCTCTCGGCGATTGCCGTACGCACGCCAATATTCTGCACCGTCACCGGGTCTATTCGCACAGTACCGGCCGGGTCCGTTGAATCATCCTCAGCGTAAACAGGAATGTAAGCCATCCCCATGTGATCTTTCGCGGGTACCGGGGACGTAATTTCCGGATTCATCGGATTTCGGTAGTACAGCGGTTTACGTTCCGCTTGCATCTCCTGGGCCGGTGGCATCACCGATTGAGACGTTGCAAACCAGTAGCCAGCACCGAGCCCGGCGACGAGCGCCAGGCCAATCGCGAGAATTACGGGAGTGAGTTTGTTATTCATAAAGCGCCTCCTCACCAACTGCCGAGGCCACATTCGCAAGCGCCTGTTTGGCCCTGCTCAGGGATTCCCAGTAATTGATCTGGGCGTTGTAAAGAGTGATTTGAGTATTGACGAGGTTCAGAAAGTCCACCTGATTGACCTGATAGCCCGCGAGCATGGATGCAACCGTTTGCTGCGCCTGAGGAATAATGGCCGTGTCCAGCAGGACGACCTGGTCTCGCGCCGCGTCATAGCTGGCAAGATTTCTGGAGATGGATGCCTGAACCGTGCGCAAGGTGTTATTGAGAGCATACTTCCGCTGTGACATTTCATGCGTACGCTGCTCTACTGCCTTGCTCTGTTTCGAACCCGAGTAGATCGGTACGTTGATACTGAGCATTACCGTCAGAAAGTCCGATCTGTCTGTACCGCGGAGCGCGTCAAAGCCCTGCCGCTTGCCGTATCCGACGCCGAGCTTGAAGTCCGGATAAGAGTCCTTGTGCGCCAAATCCAGTTTCTTTCGCGCTGCTTCGACGAGGTCACGCTGCACATCGATCAGCGCACGATTATCGCCCGCCTGTTGCAACAGCTGTGTTTCCGACGGCAGCTCCGGCAGATTCGTGTTCGGTGGTGCTGGCGGCAGGCTTATCCGCCAGTCTGCGGGTCGATCGAGCATTGCATTGAGTTCTGCTTGTGCCGCGCGGCGCACACCCTGTAGTCGTAACTCACGATCGAGCAAGCGGGACAGTTCAAGCTGCGCCAGGAGCACATCCTGCTGCAGCCCCCTCCCTACTTTGTATTTTGTTTGGGCAATCTCGATAAAGTCTCTCATCAGCGCATGATTCTGGTCGACAATCTCGAGTGCGCGATCGACGCTCAGCAACTGCCACCAGGCCGATCTGACCTGCCCTGCGAGTATCGTGCGCTGGTCTGACAATAAAGCCTCAGCGGCTTGCACTTCATACTGCACGGCTTCTTCGCGCAACTTGCGCTTGCCCGGAAACGGAAAGCTTTGACTCAAGGCCAGCTGAATTTGCGTCATCGGTTCCTGATCGAGATCAAACGTATCAGTTGGCAGATTCATTGCATTGAGCGAGAGGATCGGGTCCGGCAGTGCACCCGCCTGGGACGGCATGGTTCGCATCGCATCTGCGCGCGCGCGCAGCCCGGCCAGACCGGGATTGTTTTGCAAAGCAATTTCCACCGCCCGATCAAGCGTGAGCATGGCCACGTCGACCGATGCGGCCGGGCTCTCCGGAGCCTGTGCATTGGCTGATGGCAATGCCACCAGGCAGGAGCCGGCAATCAGCGCATAGGCTAAGTGGCGGCATGTGCGCTGGCGGACAGCGCTTCTTCTAATACAGTTTTTGAGGTGGGCCTTTGGCCCACTGGTAATCGACATGAGCGATCTCCTCGCAAAACAAACCGGGTCAATTGACGGTGTTTTCGCGTCGGATCGCTATTTCAGGAATACGCAGTATCGTAAGTTGAGCGGTGGTTCACCGGGCCAGGACAGATCTGCGCAAGGGGATGATTGCACAGGTTCGTTTCGCAGATCGAATTCGAGTCGCGGCACTGGCTCTGCGATTGCCACATAAGTAGATATATCTTTCAGCTTGGGCAGCTGGTTGCGGGCATCGTAGTTGTAGTCGGGAGTGACGCCGCACGTGGAGGCCGAACTCGAGGCGCAAGCCTGGTAATCGTGGTTCACTGCACCCGGGCAGTGGCCACAATCGTGACCGTCAGAGTGGCTCGCATGCGCCGAGTGGGCCGTTGCTGGCTCAGGCTCCGGCGCCAGCTCCATCGCCATCAGGCATGGCTGGGCGGCGAGATTCAGCCACGCAACCACGAACACGCTCAGGATAAAACACCCTAACGCATTGATTTTATGACGATTTGTGGTTACTTGTTTCAAGTCGGCGTCGCGTCCTCGTCCATACGAAATTGCACATTACCCAGTCTATTACCGGGTGACAAGCGTGGTAGCTACTTACGTCACAGAAAGTTAACTATGTGATTCCACTTACCCGATCCTCGACTTGTCCTTTGGTTGCAAGGCACCGATGTGTTGTTCGCCTCGCGTTCGGGCAAGCCGAACCTGGCGCCGGCGTTCCTCCAGCCGCCCTGCTCTGTCCTCGTCGAGATCGCTGATGCATCCCGGGCAGGAAACACCTTCTCGATAATCGCGTGACTGCAAGTCTTCGCTGCTTAGTGGCCGTCGGCAGGCGTGACACTGGACGTAGCCACCCTCAGCGAGATCGCGATCGACGGCGACGCGGCTGTCAAAGACAAAGCACTCGCCATTCCAGCGCTGGTCTTCCTCGGCGATCTGTTCCAGATAATTGAGAATACCGCCCCGAAGCTGACAGACCTCTCGGAACCCCAATTCGAGCATCAGTGCGGTCGCTTTCTCACAACGAATGCCGCCCGTGCAGAACATCGCCAATGGCCGGTCTTTGTCAACCTCTGCCAGTTGCTCTGCAAATTCTGGAAACTGGCGAAAGCTGTCCGTGCCGGGATCGACGGCGTTCGGAAAGGTGCCGACCTCGATCTCATAGTGATTGCGCGTATCGATGACCAAGGTCTCCGGGTTTTCGATGATCTCGTTCCACTCGTCCGGAGACACATGCCTGCCGGTCGACCGTTGCGGCCTGATTTCCGGCCGCCCGAGTGTGACAATCTCCTTCTTTAATCGTACCCGCATACGGCGAAACGGGGCCCCCGCGGCCTCCGTCCACCGCGCCTCGATCGGCTCTTCCAGTGCGAGCGTATCGCTCAACCATGCAAGCACTGCTTCCACGGCTTCACGACTGCCTGCCAGCGTCCCGTTAACGCCTTCTTCGGCAAGGAGAATCGTGCCCAGCAAGCCTTTTTCGTCACATAGCGACTGCAGAGATAACTTAAGTCCCTGCGGATCCTCCAAGTCGAGAAACCGGTAAAACGAGACAACCTTCAAGAACCCAGACCCTCTTCCCGGTCTGCGAACGTCAGCGACAGAATACTGTGGCGAATTTCTTCGCCCAGGACGAGCCGCGCGTCTTCACCGATGCGGGTGATGTCCTCATCAAACTCGAGCAGACCTTCGTCATTCCGTCGCAATGCCATCTGCGCGCGCAATGTACGAATAAAGTCCTGGAAAAGCGCTTTGTCAAAGAAGTCCGGAGAATGCAGCCCGTAAATCATCGCCAGGCGCTGGGCGCTTTGCTGACAAAGGCGTTCAAGTCTGGCACGAGACAGCACTCCCGAGCCGTTCTTGACCAGCAGGGAAATGACCAGATAGAAACGCTGCAGCATCGGCACCATCGATTGCCCCAGCATCAGTAATTGATACGCCTTGCGGGAACCGGCTGGTGGTCGTATGAGTACTTTACCGTCCTTGCTGCGAGCCAGGATTTCCAGGTCGAGCAGGGCATTGATGCCTGCAGTTGTCACGTCGTCGATATTCTTGTTATCCCACTTGAGGCAAAGCTCTTCTTTCATGAAAGGGTAAATCAGGCGGATGAGCCGCTGCAGTTCTGCGTGCTCGAGGCGGCGCCCGTGGATGAAGCAGCAGGCTATCGAGGCTGGAATCGAAAACAGGTGCTGTACGTTATTCCTGAAATAGGTCATTAGCACGGCTTCGTGCTCGGACATATGCAGAACATGCCCGAGCGGATGCGTTGTGCGACTGATGACACCGAGATTCTCCCCGTGCGCAATGATTTCTTCCGGCGACCAGTCAGGTAAAGTCACCGAACTGGAATAGTCGAATCTCGCAAGCAAGTCGAGGCTCATTCTGAGCTGGCGAATGAGCTCCAGCTCTCCGATGGACTGTTTCGGGGTGGACAGCAGAACCGTTGCAAGCAGACTGATTGGCGTCACTGCGGCAGCAGAGTTGATGCCAATCATGATCCTCGCACCAAGCTCATCGATGATATCGTTCATCCAGGCCGGGCGCTCTTCTTCATGTTCCATTGCCTCGCGCCAGTCCGGTTTGAGTTCATCGAGGATCGGCTCTATCGCCACAGGCTCGCCGACGTTGACATAAACTTTGCCAAAGTTTTGCCGCAAAGACCTGACAGTGCGGATCAGTCCGATCAGCGATTCCTTTTTCTTTTCGGCGCCACCGAGTTCGCTGATGAACGAATCGCCCTCGATCAGCTTTTCGTAGCCGAAGTAGATCGGCATGAAGAAAATTGGGCGGCGTGGGTCCTGCACATATGAATGTACTGTCATCGCCAGCATGCCGGCTTTGGGCGCAAGCAGTCTGCCGGTCCGGCTGCGACCGCCTTCCACGAAATACTCCATGGCATGCCCACGTTTCAGAATCTCGTGAAGGTAGGCATTGAAAACCGCAGCATAAAGCCGGTTGCCCTTGAAGCTTCTCCTCAAGAAGAACGCACCGCCTCGCCGAAGTATCGCTCCGACGACCGGGATATTCAGGTTAATGCCTGCCGCCGTGTGCGGAATACTAAGACCCTGTTCGTGGACGATGAATCCCAGCAACAGGTAGTCGAAATGACTCCTGTGACAGGGTACGTAGACGATTTCCTTGTCTCTGGCGACTTCATGCAGTCGCTCGACGTGATTGAGAACAATGCCGTCGTACATCCGGTTCCAGAGCCAACCAAGAAATCGCGCAATCACTGCGATTGTTGGATAGGAAATATGCGCGGCGATTTCCTGAGCATACTTGCGCGCTTGGTAGGTCCTGCGTTCCAGCAGCGCACGATTATCTTCACTTTCCGCCTTGATGATACGTCGGACCTGCGGGTTCATCAGCACCTGATTAACGAGCGTTCGGCGGTGTGAAAGATCCGGCCCGACTGTTGCCGTTCGTCTTTGACGGAAATGAACGCGCAGGATCCGGGAGACTTTCCGGTAAGCCAGCTCGGCTTCGAGGCCTTCGGAAATGATCGAACTCAGTGTTGCGGGTTCACTGAACCGAAGAAGCGTATTTCTGCCGTGCAGCAATGTCGCAAAGAGTTTGCGCGTAGGGCCTGCCACATCCCAGTTTTCCGAAAACAGGAGTTCGAGGAGTGTCCGTTCTTTTTGTGGCGAGCGACCCCAGTAAATCGCGACAGGAATCAGCAACAACTCCTTGCCGCCTGTTTTGACACTCGCCTCGACGAGGCGCTTGAGCCGCATGGATCCGGTTATCCGCTTGCGCCTAAATATGAAGCCTCGCATACGGCGCATTACGATAATTCGCCGGCTTTCGCGAATCCCGGCGAATTTCACGCTGCCGGCGGGTGACGGCATGCCGTAGAGCCTGCAAATCCGTTCCAGCGCCAGCGTATCGGCGAAGCCACCGGTTTCGAGTACATAGCAGACTTCTGCATCGGCGCCCGACAAGAACTCCACCGGATTATCGGGCTGAACAGCAGGCCTGGCCCAGGTCGCGAAGACCCGGCCCGAAATCCAGTACCAGGGTCGAAAAATCAATCCGGCTATATTCATTGGCGACTAATTTTTTTGCGAACTGCAGGAGCAGATTATAGAAGCGGCCGTAGGAGCGGCTTTCAGTCCAGGGTGTCTTCTATTGCTTCTTCTGCATCTTCAACGGCATCGTCGATCTCGTCCTTGTGTTGCATGATCTGGTCCTCGACTTCGCGTGCTTTGTCCATGGCTTCGTTGAGATCGTCAGCAATTTCTTGTCCAACCGTTTCATCGTTGGATGAACTCCCGCAACCGGCAAAGAAAAACCCCACCGCAAGAATCATCAAATATTTCATCTCTTTCCTCCCGTGTCTCAATTGTTGCTCACTATCCGGACACATTATTAGCGGTCAGGTCCCTCACAAACCTGGTCAGATAGTAGATTATCTCATCAATGTTCTCTGTGAGTCGGTGGTCTCCGTTAATGAGATGTAATGTAGCGTGGCATTCGCTTGCAAAGCGGATGCTGTTTTCCGGCGGGACGACATCGTCGCGCCAGCCATGAATGATGCTGATCGGGATATCGGGCGCCGGTGGCGTCAGGTGTTCGTATTCGGCGATGTAATAGGCCGGCGCAAGCACAAAGAGCCCGATCGCGTTGAGGGGTGCAGCAGCAGCTGTTGCGACATGTCCGCCCATGCTTGATCCGACCAGTATCAGCGGCTCTTCAACGTCCTGGCATTCCGCTATGAGCTTGTCGACACGCTCTGTCGGGTCGGCGATGCCCTGGTAGTCGACGCTCTCGGCGCGACATCCGAGCGCACGCACGGCTTCCGCCATCGCCTTAATCTTGGTGCCCCATGGGCCGCTTTCCTGCCCATGTGAAAAATAGACTGCCGGCATTGTCATATCATTATTCCGTCGCCAGCGTGACACATGTCTTCGATCTTTCTTGCCAGTAACCAGTCACGATCCTGGCCCCACAGCGCCAGGTCCGCCAATCTAAAAGAGGGTACCCCCCAGACGCCGGCCTCGGTCATTGCCTGCCGGTTCTCTTCGACAGACGATCGCCATTCGTCCTGCTCGAGCGCCGCCGCAAGCTCCGGCCAGAATAGCCCCGAGCGTCCGGCCACCTTTCGCATCCCCTCGTCATCGGCAACATCAATTGCCTCATGCCAGATTGCGTTCCCCGCGGCCAACAGGAAGTCACGCTCACGATTCTGGCTTTGCGCGTAGTAGAACGCGGCGATACATCGCTCCGCCCCAGGACCCACAGGATCGGAAAACCTGCCGAACGGAATTCCAAGGCGTTCCGCCTCTCTACTGGCGTCCTTGATGATATACAGGAGCTTCTGTTTCGGAACCGACATGCCGCGCATCACCATCGGCAACACGGGCCTGACCTCGAGTTTCAGACCAAACGCGTCCGCGATCTCGAACGTTCGCGTCAGCGCCAGATAGGAATAAGGGCTTCGGAACGAGTAAAACATCTCCAGTGCCGGCAGGCTTTCTGCCGCGGCGGGGACAGCGGCCGGCAGGCTCAATTGCTTCGCCTGTTGCAGCGACGCAAGCTCGGCGTTCGGTTCGCCGCAGAGATTCAGGCCCAGCGCATCGAGGCGGCTGGTCAGGTAATGCAGCCGGTCGACGCCCCAATACCACTCGCCCGCATAATGCATCGTGGCAGTGTTGTAGTGGCCCAGCTTCTTTAGCAGCAACTGATTTTGCGACACCAGTATGTTCGTCTCCGGTCGTTCCGGCTGCTTGCGCCCCAGAAGACGGGCGACACCCTCCGGATCACCTCGCCAGTATGCGCTGAGCGCCTGGCCAAACGTTGCGCCAAAGTCCTCTTCGGCTTGCTCCTCCGCCAGGAAATCGAGCAGCGCGCGTCGATGCTCGACAACTGGCGCATCGCCTTTGTCGAGAAAGGGCACCCCGAACTCTTTGGCAAGCAGTTTGCACTCCATTACGGAGTATTCGGCCAACATGTCAGGTGCGGGCATGAACTCGTGGCGTAGCGCCTGGCACAGGTAATAACGCAGCTCGATATCTTCATATTGCACGCCAAGCTGCGGCAAATAGTGACTCAGTAGATAAGAATAGGGATCATCGATTTGCAAGAAAACAGAGACGACATGATCCCTGAAGCTGACCCTTCTGAGCAGCTCTGCAAAAAGCCGCCGAATGGAGCGATAGCGCCGGCTGAGAATAACAGTCAGATAGAGCGAAAGTAGCTTTCGCTTCATGATTGCGCATCATCCCAGGTCGCGCTCGGTTTCCACAAGAGTTCATCGAGATCCGGTTGCCACCGATACTGTTGCATGTCGACACGCCCTTCGAGGATGACAACGTCCTCCATCATAAGACGCTTGACCTGCCGATTGTATGCCCGGCTACCCTTGTCAAACGCGATCCTGCCAGAGGACCTGATGACACGGTACCAGGGCACGTTAGTATTGGCCGGTAACTGCCGCAGTGCATAGCCAACCTGGCGTGCCCCGCGTGGTATTCCGGCGATCTCCGCGATCTGGCCATAGCTCGCGACCGATCCCGTCGGAACATCACAGACAGTCGCCCAGATACGTTCGATTCTCTGCTGAGACTTTGCGTTTCTAACCACTGGCCGTACTCATGCCGAGGCGCGCACGAATCTCCCGCCGCGCATCCCGCAATACGGTCTCCTTGTCCAGGCTGTCGAGGATCTCCTGCACGACCCGTTTCGGCCCGCCCTCGCCCCAGGATTTACCTTCGGCCAGGTATTCCGCGGCAACCTGGCCAACGACATAAGTACTGTAATAAGCAATCGCTCCCTGTGCGCCGGCTGTGAGAATGGTGGACAAGCCAAGCGTTCCGACCTTGAGTGCGCTGGACACGAAATGCAGTGCCCACACAGTGCCCATCAAAGCGGCAGCTTCGGCGACGATCACACTTATCAGGGATCCCGCCTCCTTCTTGCTGATCGGCAGGTCATAGACCCTCGACAGATGCATCACCATGCCGACATCGATAAACGCCGCAGCAAACAAATCAGCGACGGGCACGGGGTTGAAGGCAACGGCGATCCCTTTGGCAATGCAATAGGTGCGTACCATCTTGTCACCGAGTTCACGGCGCGCGTTGAGCATGCGTTTGCCCACCTGGTCGCTGAGGTCGGCTGCAAACAGACTTGCGTTTAGTGCGGCGAGCGTTTTTCCTTCCGCTTCGAAAATATCCCAAAGCCGCACTTTGAGTTGCTCGATATCAACATCACGCTCACGTGATGTCACTGTCTCGTTTCCCGCGTCATCGATTTCGACAACCGTCTGCGGCCTCGGTTGTGCTGCGACTGCAAGAACGTCGCTTGACTGAACAACTCCTGCCGTTTTTTCACGCACAGACTGCAATAACACATCGAGCTCGTCTTTCGTATACAGGTCACTCTTGTTCAAGGCGACGATCACCGGCCTGCCTTGTTCGAGCAATGTCTTCAATGCCTGACACTCGCTCTCGGTGATATCGCCGTCCAGTACGAAAATAACCAGGTCCGAGCGGTTCGCTACCTCTTTCGCAAGCGACTCGCGGTCCTCGCCGCCCGCCTCGTCGAGCCCTGGCGTGTCGATCAGAAAAACGCCACCCGCTTCGATTTCCGACCACGGCGCCATCGCCGATTGTCTTGTTTCTCCATGCAGCGGGCTGACCGTGAATTTTTCCTCGCCGATCAGCGCATTCAATAAAGAGGACTTGCCGGTGCTGACGCGACCGAAAGCCGCGATGTGCAGATGGCCATGCTGCAGTTTGTCCAGCATGGCTTCTACCGCAGCATAATCATGGACCAGGGACTCGCGGATGCCGGCAGGCAATCGCGCATCTTCGATCAGGTCGCGAAGGCTTTCCTTGGCGAGCGTAAGGTGCCGGGAACCACCGTCATCCTCCTGACCCGTCTTCGTCTTTTTGCTGGTCCAGGGCCAATCTGGCCACTTGCCGAACACCCGCTTCAATATGTTCACTGATGCCTTCCTCAAATTCCTTTGCGGCGGTTTCGGGAACCAGTTCACCGTGTTTGGTCAGTGTATGCACGAGGCTTCTGCCCAGCGCATCAAAGATAAGGCCATAGGCTACCGCATGCACGAGGCCTCCCGCGACAGTGCCCAGGCCCGGAAAGGCTTTCAAGCCGTTGCCCGCGACGGCGAGGCTCAATGGCAGCGCCTTGCCCGCCCGGCTCTGGCTTAAGCTCAGGAATTCCTCGATATCCAGATCGCGCGGCGCCGCACCATACAGCTTACAAAGGCTCTGCGTCATCGTGGTGCCGATGTAGCCCTGGATAATCACATCGGTGCCCGGGCTGATGGCGGCCAGCGCACCGACAACCGCCTTGCGCGTCGAGTTACGAACAATCTGTTCCGAGCGCTGCTGTCGGTATCTCTGCTCTGCCTCGGCCAGCTTTTCGGCCGCCAGCCGAAACACCGCCCTGTCGCGGCGCGCATCGCGCGTTGATGAATCCTCTTCGAGCAAACGATTGATCGCTACGACAAGAACACCGATGTCCGCAGGACGTTCGCGGCGCACGGTCTCCTCCGGTCCATCGACCTTGCGTTCGATAACATCAACCTGTCCGCCGGCAGACACAGCGACCACACGATCTTTCGCAATCTCGCCACCGAGATCACTGAGATGATCCAGCAGCCGCTGCATTAGTGACGCCTGCTCTGCGGCGTCATAACGATCCGATTTGTTCATCACAAGCACGAGCGGTTTTTCGAGCGCGAGCAACCACCTGACGGCTTGCTTTTCAGCCCGGGTCAGGTCGCCCTCACAAACGAAGATAACGACCTGCGAGCGGCGCGCCTCTTCTTCGGCAACCTTGTCCAGACCTTCTTCAAGACCACCTGTGCCCGGTACGTCCGTCAGGAGGATCTGTAAACCCGCATCGTCGCGCCAGCGATAGTGGCGAATGTCCATCGTCGAGCCGCCGACAGCATCGATCACGACATCAGCTTCGGGAACCAGGGCTTTGATCAAAGAACTCTTGCCCGTGCTGATCTCGCCGAAGAAGCATAAATGAACCGATCCTGCCTGTTGACGGGACGCGAGCTCACGCAACTCAGCCTGTGCTTCGCCGACATCGACACCGGCCTCGTCCGCCTGACGCAAGCGTGCTTCGATATCGGACTTGCTCAGCTTTGCCGGCCGGCCTTCGGGTTTTGCGATTTTGCGGCGAACGAGCAGACGAAAACCCAGCCAGATGGCTGCAACGACCAGCACCGCCATGACCGACATATAGCCATACAGCAGTAAACGCGGCCCCTGCACCAGCCGGTCCCAGACATTGAGCGCAGACTCTGTAACGAACAGCAATGCCGCGATCGCGATGACAAACACGAGCAGAATCAGGAACCCGAGTGCCAGCCTGATAAATCGATCCAGCTTCATAGGAAAAGAGACTGCCCGAAAATGATGGGCAGTGGAAGTTGACAGCCGAAACCCAGGAGCGGCGGGTGCTTCAGAGCACCGCCGTCAAAGTCGTATGATCTTCCGCAAACTATGCGACAGTTTTGTCCAATAAGTATTAGTTAGGCGGCGCCAGGACTCCGGAGGTTTACTGTCACGCTTCGTGCACTGTTATGATGTTTGCATCACACGAAACGCGCCAGTTACCTGGCGCCAGTGAGCGAAACCGTAATGCCGCTACTCGGGCCTGATACCCTGACATACTAAAAATGATATATATACTAAAAACAGTATGTGGAGAATCTTCGAACATCGAAACGTTCAACGGCACATAGGAAAGCTGCGTGAAGATGTCCTGAAACGTTACGAAAAGTGCAAAGATATTGTTGAAATCTCTGGACCCGGCGGTCTGCGACTGATTCGTGGCTTCAATGACGAATCGCTCCGCGATGAATGGGAGGGACATCGGTCTTCCAGGCTTGGAGGTCAATATCGGGTCGTTTATCGGATTCGGAGGAAAGAGCTATATGTGATGGTCATTGATTTGACGGCACATGACTATCGAAGGAAGTAGAAATGAAGGACTTTAAGCCTGCAAAGCGACATATCGAGCTATCGACCGGGGAATCCGTGCGAATTCTCAGGGAGTTGCAAGAACTTAGCCAGAATGAGCTGGCGCGGCTTTGTGGAATCCCACAGTCGACGATTTCGGCAATCGAAAACGATCGCGTCCGCTTGGGCGTGGAAAGAGGAAAAGTATTGGCGAGGGCTTTGAAATGCCATCCGGCAGTATTGCTTTTTCCGGGATGGGATGTCGCAGTTGAATCAGCGGCATAACGAATCGCTGTACTGGCCACTTGGCGCCTGTCACGTCTGTTGCAAAAATTGCAACAGGAGCGCCGGCGCTGGTTTGCCAGTGAGCCAAAACGTTAGGCGATAACCGGAAACTCAACATGTTGAATAGAACCGTGCTACTTGCGACAGTTCTTGGAAGCGCACTATACGCCTGTGGCGACTTCACAAGTGTTGATATCGCCAGCGTAGAAAGAACGCTGGAATTTCAACATACGGAGGTGTGGAGCAAAGGAAATTATGATTCGCTTTCCAGCATTTATACGGAAGACTACGTTGGCCATTTTCCAGGCGGGCAGACGGTCAACGGGCGTGACGGCCTCAGAAAGACCGTGCAGTCGCACCGAGTTTCATTCCCGAATTGGGATGAACAAGTCCTGGAGATCATTGTCGACGGCAATCATGCTGCGACGCGCTTTAGGTCGCGAGGCACTCACGATGGAGAGTTTCGTGGTATTCCGGCGACAGGAAACGAAATCGACATTCTCGAAGCTTCGATTTACCACATGGTTGACGGTAAGATTGCGGAGCAATGGGCGTTTCCAGACATTGCGAGTCTTCAACAACAACTTGCACCGCAGCAGAGCGAATGAGGTGTTCGCCGCCTGACAAATCGCCAGATGGCTTGGTCGGGGCCGGGATCGCGTTCCCAATTGTGCTACTCGTGTAATTCGGTGTTACCTGGTTTGTGATCGTCACACTGAAAAGAGAGAAGGCATCGCCATGAAACTCACAGATCTGATTTACGCAAAGACCGGCTTCACAATCGATCTTCCGAGCCTGGCGAGTGATTTGGATGCCCAGACCCTGGTTGCGTCTCTGATTACGCTCGTTGCTAAGAGTGACGGTGGCATTTCGCTGGACGAATCCGCGCGCATGGTGGAGATGTTACGGCAACGATTTCCGCTTGAGCGAGGTGAGGCACTGAGTTTGGTTACTCGTGCTGCGGATGAACTTTCTGCGGATTCGCATCTCGACGAGATTTTGACCGAAGTTAACGACAAGTTGGCTTTGCCTCACAAAGAGGAGCTGATGTTGATGGTGCTGCACGTAATTTCAGCAGACAACGAGAAAGACGCCGGGGAAATGAAGCTTCTTGCGGCATTGATCGACGGGTTGAAGATCCCTAACAACACCATGGAAAAGGTTTACGCACGCTACTTCAAAGATCAAAAAGCGCAACAACGGAATGCTACCTGACACCTGATCGAGCACCCGACACGATGAAAGCAAAAACTTTAGTTTCGACCCTGGCAATTACTGTCGGCATCCTGATGATTTCGGTCTTCTCGGGCTGTGCACGCACTGATCATCCGCAAGAAGCCACCACGGCGGCAAAGTATCTCTTTATCTGGGCCGGTGATGCAGACGAGAATGATTCCGACTTTCTTGCCGTTATCGATGCGCGTCGGTCCGAGCCCACTTACGGACAGGTTGTTGCCACCGTCCCGGTTGGGGCTCGTGCCACAATGCCTCACCACACCGAGTACGAGTATCCCTCCAACGAAATCCTGTTCGCCAACGGCTGGGTGGCCGGTCGCACATTCATGATTAATTTGCGGGATCCGCTGGAGCCCAGGCTCGCCGGACAGTTCACCAGCATCGAGGGTTACAGCTTTCCACATAGCTTCGCACGTCTCCCCAATGGCAATGTGCTTTCCACCTTTCAGGCAAAAGGGGACCGTTACGTTCCCCCTGGTGGGCTGGTCGAGATGGATGCCCAGGGGCGCGGGGTTCGAGCCGCCAGCGCTGCAACAGCGGAGATTGACAGCACGTTGACCTGGCCCTACAGCCTGGTGGTTCTCCCAGAGATTGACCGTGCTGTATCTACGAGCGCCGACATGGGTATGCCTCCCTGGGATGAGTGGACCTACCACGACACCTACCACGTGCAGATCTGGTCACTCAAGGAGCTGCGCCTTGTGGCGTCCGTTCCTCTGCCGGAGGTGCAACAGGGCCCTTATCACATTGGTCCGGCCGAACCGCGGGTTCTCTCGGACGGCAGCGTGTACGTAAACACGTTCAATTGCGGTCTGTATCGACTATACGGAATCGACAGCGACGCCCCAAAGGCAGCGTTTGTACATTCGTTCCCCGGCGGCACACCGATGGGAATGGAGTGCGCTGTGCCCGTCGTTTACGGGCACTACTGGATTCAGACGGTACCGGCGTTGCCGGGCCTGATTGTGCTGGATGTAAGCGACCCCGCAAAGCCTGTTGAAGTCTCTCGCCTGATGCTGGATCAACGCTACCCGATGCCGCACTGGTTGGCGGCTGACCGCAGGTCGGGCCGGCTCGTAGTTACGGGAGATGGTGGGTCGTGGGTACTGATCGTTGCACTTGATGAGGAAACGGGTGCGTTGACCGTGGACGAAGCCTTCCAGGATAAGGGAGTGTCGCACGCCGGTATAGATTTCGCTCGCCTGCAATGGCCGCACGGTGAAACCGGTGCTGCAATCGTTCACGGTGCACTTTTCGGCAAATAGCGGAGATAAAGCTGCAAAATGAAAATCATATTTGTAATTATCTTTGTCCTGGGATTGATCGGTTGCACTGACACGGAATCGCCTGCCTCGAGCCGCAACTTGCCTGAGCCCGAGTTTGTCATCGGTACGGACCAGACGCACAACAAGTTTAGCCGGGCTATTCCATTCGCCATCAAGGTCTCCTCGGGCAGCATCATTGAGGCGTTCACGCACGAGGCGACCGGTGGACAATTAAATATTGATTCTACTGTTAGTGACTTTGAGAGCGTTGACATGGATCGGGTGCATACGTTGACCGGGCCGATTTACGTCGACGATGCCAAAGTCGGCGATGTCCTTGCGATCGAACTGTTAGAACTCGAACCGGGAGATTGGGCATGGACGGGCATGAGTCCGCATTTTGGCTTTCTGGGCAACGAAAACCAGGAAACCATTTTTAAGACCTACAAACTGGACAAGAAAGCCAAGCTCGTGCATTTCGCCGATGGCATCGATATTCCAATGAAACCATTTGCCGGTGTAATGGGCGTTGCACCCGATACGGACGAAATGTTGACGACCATTCCACCCCGCGCAAACGGCGGCAACATGGACGATCCGAACATCGGCGAAGGAACGACGGTCTATTTTCCCGTATTCGTAGAGGGTGCGTTGTTTTCGATCGGAGACACACACGCTGTGCAGGGAATGGGTGAAGTCGTAGGTACCGCTGTCGAGGCGCCAATGCGAATACTATTCCGCATCAGCGTTGTAAAAGGTCGCAGCATCGAAGAACCTCAGTATGAGACCGATGACTATTACGCCACCACCGGCTTCGGCACGACCATTGACGAGGCCGCACTGAAAGCGACCCGATACATGATCAGGCACATAGAAGACACCTATGGCCTGTCGAAGGCAGAGGCGTACATGCTCTGTTCTCTTATCGGCGATCTAAAAATAGCAGAGGTCGTGGATTTGCCTCATGTGCTGGTAACAATGCACATTCCCAAAGAGGTATTTGCATCCCGTTCAAACTAATGCCTGACAACACGCTGCAGCGGACCTGTGAAAGCATTACCGCGTTTGCATCCACAGAAAGAAACGCCATGAGGGCGCTCGTTGCAGAAAGTCCCTCACAATGCGTAACGCTGCATAACTAACTCACGCAAAAGTCCCGCAGATTCTATTTCGCCTGAGTATAAGATTAGATCCACTCAAAACTTCGGCGAACTATCTTCGGGAACCGATGTGTATCATCTAAAGATACTTATGATGTGTCGGTGTCCGCTGGAATGGGGCTGACCATGGGAAATGACGAAACTTGTGTCCGGGATGATTGTGGCGATGGCGCCAGCTCATCAGCCATATGGCTCGCTGCAATGCAGGCGCAAGCGATCCGATCACGCACAGAAACTCCACCACGGTAATTCGCCTCAAGATGAACCCCGGGAAGCTGCTGCAAGCGATCTGCAACCGTTTTCATTCGCCCGTAATAGTTGCCGTGATACAACGGCAAAGCCCTGTGATGTCGATCGATTCGTACCATTTCCGGTTCGCCCCGGATCTTCAACAGCGGAGTTATGACGTTCAAAATTTCGGCGACGCTGCGCTCATCGTCCCACTCCGCTGCCTCCGGCAGACGGGCGCCCCCAAGATAGTTGGTCAACAGGACCCGGTCCTGCGGGGCACTATTCGGGAACAGACTGCTCATCCACAAACAGCCCGTTGCTGCGGCGCCGGCCTGGCGCGGTATGAGGAAGCCGGTTCCGTCCAGGGGATGTTTGATGGCGTGGCGATCAAAGCCGGTATGCACGACGGCTATCGGCGTGTACTGAATGCCCCGCAACAACTCTGCCAGATCCTGATCCAGGGGAATTAGCAATTGAGCGGCAGTGTTCGCCGGGACACTAAGCACGACTTGCCGTGCCGTGACCGATAACTCGGTGCCCGAAGCGCTGCCCGTCACTCTCCAATCCGACCCGTGTTTCTCTATTTCAAGCGCGGTGTGATCGGGACGAAATCGAATAGCGGGATTGTTCACCAGAGACTTCACCAGAGTGGACATACCGCCGCTGAACGAGAACGCTTCCTGGGGGGTTGCGGTGCGCCGCCTTAAAAACTTATGGACGAGAATCCCGAGCGCGAGGCTTCCAAAACGCCCTTCCAGCCTGGTCATGCGGGGCAATACGGAATACGCGTTAGCCAGATCCGGATTCGATGCCAGCACACCACTGACATAAGGCTCCATGGCCTTTTCCAGCACTTCACGACCAACGCGCCTGGCGATGAACTCGCTGACCGTTTCATCTTCGTGCCCACCTTTGCGGACAAACGGTTCGGCGAGAAGGCGCAGCTTGCCTGCCAGGCTCCATACAGGTGAGCTGATCATTGCGGCCAACTTTGTCGGTGCCGCGACCAGCTTGTCGTCGTGCATCATGTAGCGCCGGATCACTGGCGCGAGCATCGACTTCTTGGCAACCAGATTGGATTGCTCGATGAAACGGTTCACTTCAGGCCGGAAATTCATCACCATGTTGGCCGCGCGCTCGGTTACGTAACCACGGCTGTCTCTGTCGGTTTCGATCTTGCCGCCCGGCCTGGAGCTGCTTTCCCAGAGTTCCACGGATATGCCCTTGTGTACCAGGCTGGTCGCAATTGCGAGGCCGGATATGCCGCCACCGACGACCAGGACGTCTGCGTCGCTCATCGTATTTGCCCTGGTGGATCGCTGCCGCCGAATCGTTTCGCCGCAAGCTCATGCAGATGTTCAGGTCTTACGCAATCGAGGCCCAATTCCGCGACATACGCTTCAGCTCGTTTTTTCACCATCCTTCGCAGGAAACCGGGGACTCGGCTCAGACGTTGTTCGGCCTCGGCGCTCCAGTAAACATCGCAGTGCAGCTCGTCGGCCAGTGGCTGGATTACGGGACCGCCGCGTGGTTGGTAGACACAGACCGGATCGGGATCCATCAAATTGCCACCCAGGGCGAGGGGCCGTGCACGACAGCCGCCACACAGCTTGCTGTACTCGCAGGCACCACAGGAACCGTTCAACTCGGGTTCGCGCAGCGACTGCAACTCCGGCGAGGTAGCCCATAGCGTCCTGAAGGAATCGACCCGAATACTGCCGACTTCGTCGGGGATATACGGGCACGCCGTGACCGCACCTTCCGGCGTGATTCGGCAGTAGTGCGTTCCGGCGATGCAGCCATCTCCGTCTTGCCCGCTGATGCGGTTCAAGGTCGAGCCGGGCCTGCGTTGATGGGCCACCCGCTTGAAGTGCGGCGCACAGCGCGCGCGGATGATGAGATCGGAACACCGTTCCTGAGCCTCGATCAATTCACCGAGTATCTGTTCGTAGCGTTGCGAAGTCAGGTCCGTGATCGATTCGCCGCGACCGGTGCAGACCAGGAAGAAAATATTCAATACACGCGCAGCACAGCTGCGTGCGAAATCGATCATTGCCGGCAATTCGTCGGCGTTGTTCTCGGTGATGGAAAAGTGGATCTGAAACGATACCTCGTTACGACGACATGCTTCAATGCCAGCCATCGTCTTCGCCCAGGCACCGGATCGGCCACGGAATCTGTCATGGTGTTCCGCATCCATTGAATCGACGCTTATACCGAGACCAAGTACGCCGGCGTGCTTCAGAGAGCGCACACGTTGCTCCGTCAGCATGATGCCATTGGTGCCGACCACCATGGCGAGATTCAGGCCCGCGCCATAAGTGATGATCTCTTCCAGGTCGCGCCGCATCAACGGCTCCCCACCTGTCAGCACCACCATGGGTCCTTCACCGCATTGAACGACTTCGTCCAAAAGCCGGCACACTTCGTCGGTTTTAAGTTCAAACGGGCTGCCGTGCTTCAAGCTGTGTGCATCCAGGTAACAATGATCACAGGCAAGGTTGCAGCGCCGCGTGAGATTGATCGCCAGCAACGACAGCTCATGCTCGATTGGCGGTACCGGCATCACACTCATTCCTCTCGCGCTCCGTCTTCCACATATCGCGTCGGGGCCACCTCCGAATGGAATATGCCTGTGTCCGACCAGGACTCACGGGCTTGCGCCATTACATCCGTGGTAACCGTATTAACGCCGAGTTGTTGAGCACAGTGCTCCATCTCCTTGATCACCATGCCTCGCACGAACTCGGGTATTTGCTGAATTCGCTGCCAGGCCGAGTCGGCCCAGCGGAGATGCGCGCTTTGTTTTGCGGAACCTGCGGCCCATTCCGCGTATTTCTCTTCAAGCAGTTCCGCGGTGATTACGCTTGCACCCCTGCGCCGCGCGAAGACTTCAACTCGCTGCTGCGTGAGGGTGCGCGTGAAGCCTTGCGGTACGCGTTGCAGGCGCTGCATCGCCGCGCTATCCCAGGTCACACCTGCGTCTTCCGCTGGTAGTTCCGTCTGGCTACGGTGAGCAAACGGACAGCCTCCCGTCGTTGTCTGTTGCATCGCAGAATCCTCCGAAGCGGATTGCTCCGCGCCGATATCCACAGCCGAAGACTGACCGGAAAGGAAGACACTGATATGTTCATCCTCAACTGTGTGCTTGTGATCACGACGGGCCTTCTTTTCCGCGCGTCGTTGAATGCTGTCTCGCACAGAGAGCTCCGTCACCGATTGCAGCAGCTCGAGTGCTGTACCTGTCCACCCCATCTCTTTCATCGCTGCCTGACCGTTGCCGAGTTCACTTGAATCATGAGCCGCAACGATTTCGGCCATGGCCTCACGAGCGTGAGCAGGGCAAAGTTGCGCTGTCGCTTCATCGACGATACTCGCCGTCACGACCGTGTGGCCGCGCTCCTGAGCAAAGCGCAGAATCGCCATACGCACCATATTCAGTGCGTGCACAGGCACGTTCTTCATGCGCTTTTCGGCTTCGGTCGTCCACGATGTGGTGACGTCGGCGATTACATCGACGCGCGGTTGATGCTGTCGTTGACTGAGCAACACGGCGCAGTCAACGTTTCTCAGTAACGCCTCCGCGTTGCCGCCGATATCCAGTTCCGGATCGGCGTGAATACCCAGTTTGCCCAGGACAAGCAATGACGGTTTGAGTTTGTTCAGGTGTTTCTCAATGGCATCGTGAGGCTTGCCATCGAGCAATACCGTTTCCACATCCTCACCGTGTTCGGCGGCAATGCTCCTGGCCACCGCGAGATGGCCCTCGTAGATCTTTGCCAGGCCGGAGTCGATGATCTCCTCGTGCAGTTTCTCCTGGTCTTTGAAACGAAATACCTTGCTAGCCTCTTCGGAAAGCACTCCGGCGATGCGATTGAATGCCACGTAGTGATAGTACGGATCGAAGGCCGCAAGCACCTGTAGCGGCACTTCCCAGGCTTTTGCAAGCAACAAAGCCGTTACGAGGCCACCGTAGGATCGTGTAGAGCCATCGATTGCGACAGCAATTGGGCCCTCGGCTAGTGGTCGCAGCGGATCTTTGATGACGAGCGTATCGATGTTCGATCGCCGTGCCACTCGGGTACAGACAGTACCAAGGCGATTGCCGGCAATGGCTCCAAGCCCTAAGGCGCCCATGACCAGCAGGTCGTGGCGACCACTGTTGGCCTCGTTCACCAGCGCTCTGTAATTCTTGCCCTCAAGAGAACACCTGGCGAGTTCAACGCCTTGCGCGGAACAACGTTTATCCGCCTGGTCCAGATATGAGTCCGTAATGATGGACAGCCCACGTGAAATCAGGTCGTCATGCACCTCACGTTGTCGCTCCAACTCCTGTTCTTCGCGGAACTGTTCGGGAAGACCACCCTCCATCTGTCGAAAGCGCGTGTCGTGCATCTTTGCCGCGTAAACATGGGTACCGGTGATACTCCCATCGCACAGTGCTGCCAGTGCGGCAGCTTCGGCAATGCCGCGATTCGCATGGTCGGATGAGTCCAGCGCCACAAGAATATTCTTGTATAACTCGGTTTCATGAGCTGGCAATGTGGTCAAGTTTTTTTGATTCATCATATTCAAAGGGAGTTGGGGTGAAGGGAAAGACGCCTACCGAAGTTGACAATGCCGTCATGAAACATCCGGGCTAATTACCCGGTGTCATATTCCAGTCGAGCGGCAACCCCTGGACACTCATAATGAAGTGATCCAGGCCGTAGAAAAAAGCCAGTGTTGCCGCCATTACTACAATCCAGCGGCCCACGGCTTTGCGAGTATCTGAGCTCATTTATAGCCTCCACCCGGTATTAGGTCAGTTCTCTTTGCCAGGCTAGCCATGTGTGGGAGTCACTCCGTGATCGTAGATAACCAGCCACCAAAAAAAGACCAGTGTTGCCAAAAGAACCAGCCTAAACAGCCAGGGGCCCCAGTTGGTTTCCGTGAGGCCTTCTTCGTGAGTCGGTTCGTCGCCTGGATGTTGTTTTGTTTGCATTTCTTGACCTTGCTCAATTGATTTGCCAATAGAAACGATGATTTCTCAATGTCGCGCACGTGCATGCAATCTTCCGGCTAAAGTTCGAGAGCCACATTCGTTTCCGTGGTTTCTCCCGCTCTGATTACCACCGTCTGTTCGGTCTCTCCCAATTTTTCATGCCAGATTTTGAGCGTGTATGTTCCAGGAGGAACATCCGTGATGGAAAAATTTCCATCCTTATCAGACAAGACCGTATAGGGGGTCTTAGCCACAATCCACCACCCCTTCATCCAGGAGTGAATATCACATTTTGCTCGAACTATGCCCGGCCTTCTGATCTTGTTTTGTGCCACAGAAAAACTGGCCTCAGCCTTCATCTTCTTGTTGATGTTGTAAATTCCTGGGCTTATGGTGTGGAAATTGTGTCCCACCGAGTCACTGTTCAAAACGACTCCACTCACCTTCGGTTTAATTAGCAGCACACGGGGCTTGAATTTGCATTTTTCTTGATCGTAGACAAACTCATCAGGCAAGCTCCACTCTTTACCCGATTGAATGTCATCGATGCTGAGGACGGCATTCTTTAAACCTCCACTGTCACTAACAACTAACTCTTCAGAAGGACGGTCATCGCCGCATACGTCGATATCTTCATCTATCATCAACATCTTGGGAGGTGGCGGGGAACCATCCAATATAATCCGTCCAAGTACTGTTCCACCGTTGTCAACGCCGTCCTCCAGCACGGCATAGCTGGCAGCCTCTACGGAGCCTGATGCAAAGATAAATATACAAATGGGAATAAGAATATTACTGCAAATGTCTTTCATACCTCTATCCTCCACCGCGGGAACGGATGTGTCTTTTAGTTGAATCTGTTTAAGACTTGACATGTTGTTCGCACCTTCTTTCGTTGGTATTAAACTTTCATTTCCACCTTAATTTTTCTTCGATGGGTGATCGCTTATCCCACCCTCTTCTTTACGATTCCTCGCACCGCCAATCGCCCCTTCGCCTTGTTTTCGGCGCTGCTTCCGGACCAGCAAGATACCTGCCAGAAACGTAGCGAGCGTTACTCCGAGCGGTATCCCTCGGACCACGGTGTAGTTTGTATCCGGTGGTAGTAACAACCAGAACCATGGGGTGAGCGTATGTTTGGAGCCGACCTCACCGTTGTTCCCGTCCCAGTTCGCGAACGACACGGGGATGAATCGTCCTTTGCGAAAGATCAGATCCGGCGAACCGTCACTATTGCGTGAGCGCTTCATGAGTACACGCCAGCGACCATTCTCCCAATTGCCTCGGGCCACAAGGTCACTGCTGCCCGCACGAGTTATCAATTTATTATCGGAACCCGTGGCATCCAATACCGTTGCCTGCGGCTCTATCGGGGGGTCCACTGCGCCTGCGTTCCAATACCAAATGGTGGTCGGATGGGCCACGTCCCCGTGGCGGTACTGGGGTTTCTCAACAGGTGCGGTTGTATAGGCATCTTCTTTCGGAAACTGGATCGCGAAGGCATCGGAA
>Ga0255052_10000573_pt1 | contig 29463 bp, 35 predicted proteins | sample JV7_2_21_MG_FD_188632 | JGI IMG/M metagenome (GOLD analysis project Ga0255052, IMG submission 188632) | Seawater microbial communities from Jervis Inlet, British Columbia, Canada - JV7_2_21 | ecosystem: Environmental > Aquatic > Marine > Inlet | place: Canada: British Columbia | collected...
CAAAGGAGACTCCACTCAGCCCTCGCCTACACCAACCCCACCACATACGAACAAACCACGGTGTCTACCTAAACGGGGGAAGCTCCACGTCCACCACATTCTCTCCTGGGCAGACGGAGGCGAAACCACCCTGGTCAACCTCTGTCTCCTCTGCCGCTACCACCACACCCTCATCCACCGATACGAAGGCGACCCCAACGACAAACTCGACCTCCGAATCCTCCAACCCGCCGTAGAACACCGACCTATCTAGGGGCGGCCCTTCCCCACGCCCCCGACCCGGCATGAACGAGAAGACCGGCGGACAATTCCTTCTAGGCGTCGTCGGGCCGCTGTTTGTGGACCCGGCCTTCGGTGCCTTTCAGTGACATCCCAGACCCCGCTCCGTATCTGACCAGGGTCATCTCGGCGAGGATGGATACCGCAACTTCCTGAGGGCTCTCAGCTCCGATGTCGAGCCCTACCGGGCCATAGACACGGCTGATGTCCTCGTCGGAGAAGCCCTTTTCTGCCAGGCGCTCCAGCCGCAACTCGTGGGTGCGGCGGCTTCCCATGGCCCCGATGTAGCGCACGGTGCTCTTCAGGGCGGACTCCAGCACAGGATCCTCGAGACGCTCTTCATGAGAAAGGATCACGACCCAGGTGCGTCTGTCGAATTCCAGGTCGTCGCCTAGATCCTCGGGCCAGCCGACCAGGACCCGCTCTGCGCTGGGGAAACGCTCCTCGGTGGCAAAAGCACCCCGCGAATCGGCAACGGTGACCCGATAACCCATCTGATTGCCAAATGAGGCCAGTGATTGCGCGACGTGGACGGCTCCAAAGATGATCAGGTCCTGAGGGGGAGCGAGCGACTCGATGAATACCGAGTGGCCTTCGTAGGACATCGCTCGATGCTGCTCGTGATCCATCAGGGTCAGGGCGTCGGCGGTTATCGCCCCCGCTACGTCGGCCGGCAACTCGCCGGCGACGACCTCCCCGGCTGAATTGAGCACGGTCTTCAACCCGGTTTCGGACCCTTCCACGAAAGTGACTACGGATCCGTACTCCTCGGCGTCGAGGATCTTCTGAATGGAGTCGAGTGCTCTCACCATGGCTCGATGAAGACGTCGATCGTGCCTCCACAGGCCATCCCGACTTCAAAGGCGTCCTCGTCGGCGATCCCGTAGGTGACCGTCTTCGGTATACCGGTCTCGATGACCTCCTGGGCGTGGAGGAAGACGTCGTTCTCGACACAACCTCCGCTGACCGAGCCTTCCATGTCGCCGGCATCGGAGACCAGGAACTTCGAGCCCTCCGGTCTCGGGGCGCTGCCATGGACACGGATCACGGTGGCCGCGGCGACACGTTTGCCTTCGTCGGCCCAGCGGTTTCGTACCTCGATTTGATGTCTCAATCTCGCCTCACTCCGTTGATCGACTCGAGAAGCCTTACGACACCACGCAGGTCATTCACGCTAGCCGCAGGCAGAAGATGATCGACATGGGGGAGAACCGCCCGCATTCCCTGGGTGGCAGGTTCGTAGCTCTCTCGCGCTGCCAGCGGATTCAGCCAGATGACTCGATGTACCGATCGGGAGAGCCTGGCCATCTCGGCGGAAAGCAACTCCGGGTCGCCACAGTCCCACCCATCGGAGAGGATCAACATCACAGGCCCACCCCTGGCCATACGACGGCTCCACTCCTTGTTCCAGTTGGCGAAGGCATCTCCGATCTGGGTTCCCCCCGACCAGTCGGTGACGGTCTCGGTGACCCTGGCCAGAGCCAGCTTGGTGTCACGTCTTGAGAGTTCGTCGGTGATGCGGGTGAGGTGGGTCGAGAAGGTGAAGGCCTCGACCTGTCTGAGCCGGCGATACGCGGCATGGGCGAACACAAGAAACAGGTCCGCATATCGCTCCATCGAGCCGGAGACGTCGGCGATGATGATCAGTGGTCGCTGGCGTTTTCGCCGTTGCCGCATCTGAAGAATCATCAGGTCGCCGGTCGGTCCCACCGCCGAGTGCAGCGTTCTCCTCATGTCGGGCCGCCGCCCGTGAGGTGCCGATCTCCAGCGACGGGTCTTGACGTCTGTCGGCTCCCACAGCATTGACATCACCATGCGTCGTGCCTCGAGCAGGTCGTCGTCGTCGAGATCTCCAAAGTCACGACTGCTCAGCTTCTCGATTGCCGAGGCGCCGACACGCTCACTGGTTTCACCATGACGCTCCGTGCTGACAGGTTCCAAAAGAGGAACGGCGGTCGTCTCTGACTGGATGGTGGCACCGTGTTGTTCGACGATTTCGGGCATGCGAAGACCCTCGAAGAACCTGTTGAACTCCTCGTCGAAAGGGATTCGTTCCGCCTGGTCGCTGATGGTGAGGCAGCGCAGCGCCGCATACACCTGACTCCGGCTCGCCGGGTCGATCAGGAGCAGCGACGACACCATGTCCGAGGTCTGATCTGGGGTGACACTTAGCCCGCGATTGCGCAGAGCCACTGCGAATGATGCGATGTCCTGGACTGGTCCCGGGTTCATCCGACCAGCGTTTCGACTCCGGCACTTCGGACCGCGTCGATGTCGTCTTTGTATTTGAGGACCACACCGAGTGTCTTATCGATCATCGGGCCGGTGAGCGCGCCGGCTTCGAGGAGGCGAAGTGACTCGGCCCAGTCGAGTGTCTCGGCGACGCCGGGTGGCTTGAAGAGGTCCATCTCGCGGAGACGGCTCATCGCATCGGCGAGGGCGATCGCAACGTCGGTCTCGATACCGGGCACCTTCCTCGTGACGATGGCTGCCTCGCGTTCCGATGTCGGGTAGTCGATCCAGTGGTAGATGCAGCGCCGCTTCAAGGCGTCGTGGATCTCCCGGGTTCTATTGGATGTGAGGACGACGACCGGCTTAGTCTCGGCAGCGATGGTCCCGATCTCGGGAATCGAGACCTGGAAATCGGACAGCAATTCGAGAAGAAATGCCTCGAACTCCTCGTCGGCACGGTCGAGCTCATCGATCAGGAGGACCGGGCGATGTCCCCCTTCGGTGGCTTCGATCGCCTGGAGCAGGGGCCGGGCGATGAGGAACTCACGACTCATGATGTCTTTGGCCTCGGCCGACTTGCCCTCACCACGGGCTTCGAGAAGTCTGATCTCCATCATCTGACGGGCGTAGTCCCACTCGTAGAGGGCCTGGCCAACGTCGAGCCCTTCGTAACACTGGAGCCGGATCAGGTCCTCACCGGCAAATGAAGCCAGCACCTTGGCGACCTCTGTCTTGCCGACGCCGGCCTCACCCTCCAGGAACAGCGGGCGACCCAGTTGCAGGGCAAGGTGGATGGCGACAGTCAGGTCTTCATCAGCGAAGTAGTTCGCTTCGTCGAGTCGCTTGGCCAGGGCATCGATACTGTCGGGGATCACGGGGGTAAGCCTAAGAGGAATCAGGTGCTGGCAAATTCAGCTGGTGTCTTCTCAAAGGTGGCTTTGCAGCCGGGAGCGCAGAAGTAGAAGGTCTCGCCATCGTGGTCGGTGATCCACCTGGCGGTGGCGACGTCGACCTCCATGCCGCAAACGGGGTCGATCGCTGTATGGGTTTTCTCAATGGTGATACCGGCAGCCAGTTCACCCGCAGCTTTGCGCTGGAGGAGATCGGCGAGGATGGCGACACCGATCTCATGGTGCTTGAGACGACCCAGGTCGATTCCGGCCGGGGCATGGATTCGCTCCAGTTGCTCGGCAGGGATCCCGCGGTCCTTCAGATAACCGACGACGGTCTCGGCACGTTTCGCCGAAGCGACAAGGCCTATGTACTCGGCATCGGTGGCGAGGGCTGCTTCCAGCGCCGGCTCGTCGTAGTGACCTTGTGTCGCCACCACGATTGGCGTCGAACTATCGATGTCCGGTGGCATGACCATCCTTGTCAGGACCGTTGTCGCGTCAGGGTGTTCGCCTTTGTCGCCGCCGTCGTCGACGACGGTGACGGCCCAGTCGAGTGCCCGGGCGAGGGCTGTGAGGGTGTGGACGGCGGGGGACCGGCCGACCACCACTACGTAGGGCTGAGGAACCATGGGCTCTAAGTAAACCTCAAGCGCGCCCTCACTGGTACAAGAAATCGGAACGGTGGTTACTTCGGGCCGGGCCGCAGCGGCAATGTCCTCGTCGGTCCCCAGGAAAAGCAGGCGGGGTTTGCCGTCGGCCATTGCCTCCTTGGCCTCTCTGAGTACCACCGGCTCGGCACAGGCGCCGCCGATCCAGCCGGTCACGCTCCCATCCGGTCGGATGATGGCCGCGGAACCGCGCTTTCCGGACGACGGCCCGCGTGCCCAAACGACGGTCGCCGTCAGAAATGGCTGACGCCGGCGACTGAGGTCAGCCGCCAGCTCCAGCAAATCCCTGTTCATGTATCAGCCTGAGGCTTCTTCCATGGCAGCCCACACTCTGTCGCCGGAAACCGGCATGTCAATGTTGCGGACTCCCAGGTGCTCCAGAGCGTCTACGACAGCATTCACATATGCAGCGGGAGAGCCGACGGTTGCCGACTCACCGATGCCCTTTGCTCCGATCGGATGGTGTGGCGACGGAGTCACCGTTTCTCCCAGCTCGAAACGCGGGGTCTCCCAAGCGGTAGGGACCAGGTAATCCATGAAGTTCGAGCCGAGGTTGTTGCCGGCCTCGTCGAACGTTATGTGCTGCATCGACGACATCGCATAGCCCTCGGCGAGCCCGCCGTGGATCTGGCCGTCGACGACCATCGGGTTGATTCTCACTCCACAGTCGTCAACAGCGACCATCCGCCGAACCTTCCACTGGCCGGTTCCCGCGTCGACGTCGACCACCACGATGTAGGTCCCGAACGGATAGGTCATGTTCGGTGGGTCGTAGTAGTGGACACCCTCGAGGCCTGCTTCGGTTCCCGGAGCAGGGTTGGTGTATGCCGCAAAGGCGATGTCCTGAATGGTCACCGAACTCTCCGGGTCACCCTTGACGAAGAACTTTCCTGTCTCCCACTCGAGGTCCTCTTCAGAGGCCTCCAGAAGATGGGTCGCGATGGTCTTCGCTTTGTCACGCAACTTGCGAGCAACAACGGCCGTAGCCGCGCCGGCAACAGGGGTGCTTCTCGAGGCATAGGTGCCGAGCCCGTAGGGGGTGTTGTCGGTGTCGCCTTCGACAACCTTGATGTCGTCGGCGGGGAGCCCGAGTTCCTCGGCGACGATCTGGGCAAACGTGGTCTCGTGGCCCTGGCCCTGGCTCTTCACTCCGAGCTTGAGGATCGCCTTGCCCGTGGGGTGGACCCGAAGCTCGGCTGAGTCGAACATCTTCAGCCCGAGGATGTCGTAGTCCTCGCCGTGACCGGCGCCGACGACTTCGGTGAAGCTGGCGATGCCAACACCCACCAACTTGCCTTCCTTGCGGGCGGCCTCCTTCTCGGCCTGGATGTCGTCGTAGCCGACGATTCGCTTGGCCTCGTTGAGCGCCGCCTCGTAGTCACCGGAGTCGTAAACGAACCCGGTTGGCGTCTCGTAGGGGAACTGATCCGGTTGGATGAAGTTCTTGGCCCGGAAGTCGGCCGGATCCATGCCAATCTCGTATGCAGCATTCTGGACGAGACGCTCGATCATGTACGAGGCCTCGGTCACCCGGAACGAGCACCGATACGCCACCCCACCGGTTGCTTTATTGGTGTAGGCGCCGCGGGTGGTCACATAGGCGTACTGGTAGTCGTAAGAGCCCGTGACAATATGGAACAGACCTGCACGGAACTTGGTGGGCTGGGCGTCGGAGTAGAACGCACCCTGATCCGAGAGCATCTCCACTCTCAGGGCCTCGATCTTCCCATCGTTGCTGACGGCGAGCTCGCCCTTCATGTAATAGTCCCTGGCGAATCCGGTCGAGATCAGGTTCTCGGTTCGGGTCTCGATCCACTTGATCGGCGCCCCGATCACCAGAGATGCGGCGGTAGCCACCACATACCCCGGGTAGACCGGCACCTTGTTTACGAAACCTCCACCAATGTCGGGGGAGATGATCCGGATGTTCTGCTCGGGCAGACCGGCTACGAGCGCAAACACGGTGCGGTGAGCATGTGGCGCTTGCGACGTCATGTAGAGCGTGGCCTCACCGGTGGCCGGGTTCACGTCGGCGACTATTCCGCATGTCTCCAGCGGAGCGGGATGTGAACGGGGATAGTGCGTCTCGAGAGAGACGACTTTGTCGGCGGCGGCGAAGGCGGCGTCGGTCGCTGCCTTGTCACCCGACTCCCACTCGTAGCACTGGTTGGTCTCCTGGTCCTCCTTGTCGTCCCGAATCAGCGGGGCGTCGGCTTCCAGTGACCTCTGCGGATTCACTATCGGTTCGAGGTCTTCGTACTCGACATCGATCAACGTCGCAGCGTCTTCAGCGATGTACTTGTCCGTGGCGATGACGGCCGCAATCTCCTGGCCCTGAAAGCGGACCTTGTCGGTGGCGAGCACCGCCTGGGTGTCCCCGGACAGTGTCGGCATCCAGGCCAGGTTGTAGCCGGCCAAAAGCTCGCCGGTGACAACTGCGATTACGCCTTCGACGGCTTCGGCCGCCGACGTGTCGATCGAGAGGATCTTGGCGTGTGCCAGTGGACTCCGGTGGATCGCCATATAGAGCATCCCCGGCAGATTGACGTCGTCCACATAGTTGCCACGACCCTGGATGAAGCGGGCGTCCTCGACCCGCTTCCGGGAGTGCCCGATCCCGCCAATCTCTGGCGGTGTGTGTGGTTCGGCAGTCGTGGTCATGCGTTTGCTCCTTCGGTGGTGGCTTGTGCGGCCGCCTGAATGGACTTGACGATGTTCACATAGCCGGTGCACCGGCACAGATTTCCCGAAATCGCCCAACGAATCTCGTCTTCTGTGGGATTGGGGTTCTCTTCGAGGAATGCGGTTCCGACCAGCATCATTGCCGGGGTGCAGAACCCGCACTGAAGCCCGTGCTGCTCGTGGAATGCCTGCTGCATGGCTGAGAGATCGCCGTTCTGCTTGAGGCCTTCGACGGTCGTGATCGACCGCCCGTTGGCTTGAACCGCGAACATCGTGCACGACTTGATCGGCGTCCCGTCGACCAGGACCGTGCAGACACCACAGCTTGTCGTGTCGCATCCAATGTGGGTGCCGGTCAATCCAAGGTCGGATCTGATGAAGTCGGCGAGAAGCACCCGTGGCTCCACATCGGCTGAGCGTTCCGCCCCGTTGATAGTGACGGTGACGTTCATGACTGACCTCCCTGAGCTATGGCGAGGGACTCGGCGAGACCTCTTTGTGTGAAGACGTCTACGACGTGACGCTTGTAGTCGGCCGAGCCTCTGGTGTCTGTCGCCGGATCGCAGGCCGCCGCAGCCACAGCGCCTGCCTCCTTGAACAGCGCTTCCGAAGGCGCATGGCCTCGCAAAAGGGTTTCTGCTTCCGGCACCTTGAGGTTGTGGGCATAGACCGAGGTAAGTGCAATACCGGCGCCGGAGATGTTTCCGTCGTCGCCCAGCTCCAGGCAGGTGGCTACGCCGACCGTTGCGTAGTCGCCAACCTTGCGTTCCAGCTTCTGATAGTTGCCACCGCCCCGCTGTGAGTGAGTTTTCACCCGAACCTCGGTGACCAACTCATTCGGCTGGCACGAAGTAGCGAACATATCGACGAGGAAGTCCTCGATTGCCACAACCCGCGCCCCGGAGCTACTGGTCACGACCACATCGGCACCGCAGGCGAGCATCACCGAAGCCCAGTCGCCTTCGGGGTCGTGATGAGCGAGAGAGCCGGCCACGGTCCCCAGATTGCGAACGATGGGGTCGGCAACCCAAGGAGCTGCGCTGGCAACGGTGTGATTTGCCTTGGCGGCACTCGAGTTGACGATGTCGTTGTGGCGGGCCAGGGCGCCGATTCTCAACATCTCACCGCCGCCGTTCGACGACCCGCCAGGCCAATGTTGATCGGCGGGCGCGATGTGAGCATCGGGATGCTCATCGGTGTGGGTGATGTGGTCCAACCCCGGGATGCGGTTGATGTCTAAGAGTGTCTCCGGGTTGGCGAGGCGAAGTTTCATCATCGGGATGAGACTCTGGCCACCGGCGAGGACCTTGACCTCATCGCCCCGGTCGGCCAGCACCGAGAGGGCCTCATCAAGACTCTCGGGCGCCAAATAGTCGAACTTGTTGGAATACATCGCTACTCCTCTAGGCAGGCTGCGTTTTCGACCACGTCGAACAAGACTGCGACCCTACCGAATCGGCTCAGGCCGTGCGTGGTGACTGTCAACGCTCCAACAATTGGATGTCGTTTCCATCCGGATCGCGGTGTGGCGCTTTGGACGCCGTTGCCACGGAATGAAGCAGGGCAATCACGAGGATCGCCAACCCGGTCGCCGCGCCAGCCACAGGTATCAACTCTGAGTCCGGATTCCCTGGGCGGGGTTGTGCCATCTGATAGAAGACATCTATGGCTGGCAGGTTCAACACGATTGCCACCGCCGCCACGACCGCAAACGACAAGAGCGAGCCCACGATTGGGGAGTACCCGAAACCGCAGGCGAGCCAGTAGGCAGCCCCGGCCAATGCGGGCCACAGGAACAGATACCCGATGCCAGGAGCGAAGGCCGTGACTACCACCCCCAAAGCCACCCAGGTGACAACCGCTCCTCCAAGAAGGTCGTCTGCATTGAGCCTCCGGTGTGCCAACCGCACCGTCATCAACCAGATCCCACCTGTGGCGCCGAGAAGCAACAACAAGTATGCATAGGCTTCCGCGACACCCGCGTTCGGTCGCCAACCCGCGATGAGGCTCCAGATAAGAGCGCCAGCGACAACGGCGACCACCAGCGCTCCCAGGACCAATCCGAGCCCGGCGATGAGTCGTCCGAGCCTTCCCGCGGTCGGGCGGCGCCACCGAACGAACATGCCGGCGCCAAGCATTACGAGGACCAGGATGGCGAGAGCCACGTTCCAGGCGCTCGGGTAATTGACGACATGAGATCCGGCGACGGTGAAGAAGACGAGTCCCTCGGATCCTGAAGGGACGTCGAGATCCGAATCGCCGAGATTCCGAGCAAGTTCGAGTGTGTTTGCTCCTTGTTGTTGGAGGCTGGAGAGGCTGACGTTCGCCAACGAGTCTCTCTCCGTGTGATAGATCGGCGACCCGTGAAGATACGCGAAGTTCAGCCCCGGAATCTGGCCCTCCTGGAACGGCGTGAAGTCGGTCCCGATTCCACCTATCAGCGATGAGATGTCGGTGATGAATGAGAACACCGCCGGATATGGAGCCGCCTCGATGAATGCATCGACGCTCCATCCCTCCGGCCCGCTTGTTTCGATGAGCAAAGAAGGTCCTCCTGCTCCGCTCGCTTCGAGGTTCACGACGAAGCTGACATCGTCAAACCATGGGTGCTCGGAGACAAAGGCCGATGAGCCGAACCTGGGAGCCGGTTCTTCCCCATCGGTGAAGAGGAGAATCACGTCGTTCTTCATCGTGGGATTGGCTACGAGAATCGTTGCGATCTCAAGGAGGGTGGCGACTGCCGCCGAGTCGTCGTTGGCGCCTGGTGTGGTGGGCACGGTGTCGTAGTGCGCGACCAAGGCCAGCGCGCCTGATGGTTCCGAACCCCGAATCCTTGCCATCACGTTGACTACTTCAATGAAGGTTTCCGGATCACCGAAGTAGTCGGGTACTTCAACCGTCTGCGACTGGGGATCCAACCCAGTCTCGTTGAGTGTGCTGAGAATATGGGTCCGAACCCTTTCGATCTCTGCGCTACCGATTGGGTGGGGTTCTCGGGCGATGGCTTCGACGTGGTCAAACGCACGAGTAGCGGAGAACTGTGTCGGGTCAGACTCCGGGGCCTGCGGACTGGGCGACAGCAATGGCAGCACCCCTATGGCGATACACGACAGGACGATGATCCACCTGGCCGGGGACCGATTGGATCCAACGGATTTACTCGATTCCGGCCTGGAATAGTCCATGGGTTCTTCTGAATATCGTGCGACACCTTCGAGCCAGGGCACAAGGGGAGAAGGTCACACACTGCGAGGATGATGGCGGCGGTCGATTCCAGCCTTATCCCTTCGTAATTGGGTTTGAAACGCGCCGAAAACGACGCGTTTCAAACCCAATTACAGAGGAATCGGATAGGAACGGCCATCTTCGTACACTCCAGACCTCAGATGTTCGACACACTCTCCCAAAGATTCGACACGGTCTTCGCCACCCTGCGGGGCAAGGGCAGATTGTCCGAGAAGGACATCGATGCGGCCCTCCGCGAGGTCCGGCTGGCCCTCCTCGAGGCCGACGTCAACGTCAAGGTCGTCAAGACCTTCCTGGACAGGGTGAAGGAAAGAGCGCTCGGCGAAGAGGTCTCGAAGTCACTCACTCCGGGTCAGCAGGTCATCAAGATCGTTCACGAGGAGCTGGTCACGACGCTGGGCTCGACTTCCGAAGGCCTGGTCAAAGCTCCGAAGCCGCCGCTCGTGATTCTCATGGTCGGTCTCCAGGGCTCGGGAAAGACGACAACCGCCGGAAAGCTCGCCAAGCAGCTCAAGTCGAAAGGCAAGAAGCCGTACCTTGTCGCGGCCGACCTGCAGAGACCCGCAGCTATCGACCAACTTGAGACCCTGGCGAAACGAATCGACGTGCCCGTCTACGCCGAGCGCAAGGGCAAAGCGCCGAAGCTGGTCAAGACCGCGGTCAAAGAGGCCGCGAAAGCCGGCCACGACGTCGTCATCGTCGACACCGCCGGGCGCCTTCAGATCGACGACGCTTTGATGAAGGAACTCGGGGATGTGGCCAAGTCGGCAGATCCGCATGAGATCCTGCTGGTCGTGGACGCGATGACGGGCCAGGACGCGGTGAATGTCGCGTCCGGCTTCCAGGAACAGGTCGGGATCACCGGGGTGGTTCTCTCCAAGCTCGATGGTGACGCTCGTGGTGGTGCCGCCATCTCGGTTCGCGAAGTGACCGGCGCACCCGTGAAGTTTGCCGGAGTCGGCGAGGGTCTCGACGATCTCGAGGCCTTCCACCCTGACCGAATGGCCTCGCGCATACTCGGTATGGGCGACATGATGACCCTTATCGAGAAGGCCGAATCCACCTTCGATGAGGCTGAGGCAGAGAAGGCGGCATACAAGCTGCAGAAGGGTGAATTCACCCTCGAGGACTTCCTCGACCAGTTCCAGCAGATGAAGCGGATGGGGCCTCTGCAGGATATCCTTGCTATGCTTCCCGGCTCCGGATCGCTCCTTCGTGACGTTGAAGTCTCGGACTCAGATCTCAAAAAGGTCGAGGCAATCATCCGGTCTATGACCCCCGAAGAGCGCCGGAAACCCAGGATCATCGGCGGAAGCCGCAAGCGGCGAGTCGCGTCTGGCTCGGGCACCACGCCCCAGGACGTGAATCGGCTGCTCAAGCAATTCGCCGAGTCACAAAAGATGATGAAACAGCTGGCCGGCGGAAAGGGCATGCCATCCCTTGACAGCCTCATTGGAAGCCAGCCGAACAAGAGGTGAATTGATGGCCGTCAAAATGAGATTGATGCGGATGGGCAAGAAGAAGCAGCCCGTCTACCGCGTCGTGGTAATAGACGGCCGTTCCCCACGGGACGGTCGCTACATCGAGCAGATCGGGCGCTATGACCCTCGTCAGGAGCCTTCGCTGGTCGAGATCGACAATGAGAGGGCGACCGACTGGCTGAGCAAAGGCGCTCAGCCCACGGAGACAGTTGAGAAGCTCCTGAATATCTCAGGAGCAATGTCTTCGATGCCGGTTGTGCCTACCACCGGTCAGATCCACGTGGTCGGCGTCGAAGTCGACGAAGATGCTGCCGTTGTCGAGGATGCGCCTGTCGCCGAGGAGGAATGACTTTGGCTAGTGGAGAAATCGTTGAGCGAGTGGTCACCTACGTGGTCAAGGCCATTGTCGAAGAGCCAGAAGAAGTGACCGTGACCATGGTCGAGCAGGGCCCCGACGAAGTGATCGCCGAGGTCAGAACGGCCAAAGGCGACATGGGACGCGTAATCGGACGGCGGGGCAGGGTTGCCAAAGCGATCCGGGCTGCCGCCGGCGCTGCTGCCGATGAAGAAGGAATTACCGCTGACGTCGACTTCGTCGACTGACTCCAACCGGTCGCTCGCCGGCCGACTGGGTCGCCCCCACGGGCTGGATGGCTTTCTCGGGCTGTACGTGGATGAAGAGAACCTTGTCCACTTCGAGGTCGGGTCCACGGTCTTCATCGAAGACCGCCCGTACGTGGTGCGTGCCATTCGCCAGGGCGACAAAGGCCCCCAGGTTTCATTTGAGGACGTCACCGATCGTGATAGCGCGGAGCAGGTCCGCGGATTAGATGTGTTTGTCTCCGGACGTCGGGAGTTGGGCGAATCCGAATACTGGCCCGACGATTTGATCGGTCTCCAGGTTGTGACCCTCGAGGGGACCATCCTCGGCGAAGTTGTAGATGTGGTCCTAGGGGCTGCTCAGGACAGGCTTGTCGTTGGCGATGATGCCATCGAAATCCCGCTGGTCCATGACCTGGTGCGGAACATCGACCTCAAAGCGAGGCGGGTGGATGTGGTCACTTTGCCTGGTCTTACCGCACCACCACATTGATGGTCACTCCGACCAGACCGCCGTCCACGACGTCTTCCTCGCCGACGAAAATCGAGGCGTCCCCGACCGTGAGCTCTAGAGAGGCTTCGAATTCTCCCCACGTGACTTCCGAGTCGGCCGCAGTGGTGAAGGTTTCGGCCACCAGTTGATCGCCCGATGTGGCAATGATCAGGACATTCGACTCGAAAGTGCGTGTGTAACCAGAGACGTCGACGGTTCCTCCGACTTCTGAGCCTTCCGGAGGGACCACAACCACTGCGAAGTCCGATGTCGCGGCGAAACCTTCGAAGGGCTCGTTGCCGGGTTGGAACTCCACCATCAGACGTGCCGGTGAGTTCGAGACTTCGGCTCGCGCCTGAGTTGGGCTGGCGAGGTGGAGGTCGACGAACATTCCGCCATCCAGTGCCCTCACCACATAAAGCCGATCAACGAACGCCGTTTCCACAAGCTGGTCGGTAAGGACTGTTCGTTCCACGTCGAGATGGATCCTGAGCACCTGGAGAGACGGCAGGTACTCCACCATCACCGATGGCGGGGTCGTAGCAGGAGCGCCTTCTGTGGTCTCGAAGTCGAGACCAAACCTCTCACAGCCCTCGTCTGCTTGCCACGAGATCAAGCCGAGAATGTTGGTGTCGGAGGCGGGCTGGTCGATGCGGGCGACTCGCCCTGATTGGATGAAGTCGAGATCCTCGGGGCAGCCCATCCCTGGGTCGCCACTCGCTGGTGGAGCCGGGATTGTTGTAGGGGGGAGCACCGTTGTTGTTGTGCTTGTCCCGGTTGCCGCCCCGCAGGCCGCGATCAACAGGACTCCCGCTATCGCGCCTGACCGCATGTCCGTCAGCGTAAGTCGAGCCACTAGATTTCAACGGGCAATCAACATTCCGAGTTCCAGGAGCTCTCATGCCAGAAGCTGTAATAGCCGCCACGGCTCGGACACCGATCGGCCGGGCGTACAAGGGGTCGCTCGTTGATGTCCGTGCCGATGATCTAGCGGGATTCGCCATCGACTCTGTGATGGGGAAAGCCCCGGAAGTGGATCGATCCTCGGTGGTCGACGTCATGGTCGGCTGTGGCCTCACCCATCATGAGCAGGGCTACAACATGGCGCGCCCCGCAGCACTGCTGGGTGGAATGCCCTCGAGTGTCCCCGCAACGACCGTCAACCGGTTCTGTGCTTCGTCACTCCAGACGATTCGCATGGCGTACCACGCAATTCAACGCGGAGAAGGTGACACATTTGTTGCCGCCGGCGCCGAGTCGGTGACGCGCACCTACGGCAAGGCGCTCGACAGCGAGGATCTGAACCCTCGATTCACCGACAACACCAGTGATGACTTCATCAACAACGTGTACATCCCAATGGGCAACACGGCCGAGAACGTCGCCGAGAAATACGGCGTCACCCGCGAGCGAATGGACGAGTTCGCCAAACGGTCACAGGACCGAGCCGTCGAAGCGCAGAAGAACGGTTTCTTCGACCGGGAGATCACTCCGATTGATGTTCCCGACGGCAGAACGATCTCAGCCGATGACGGACCGCGTCCCAACACCACGGTGGAGAAGCTGGCGACATTGCCAGCGGTCTTCAAGCCTGAGGGTTCGGTAACAGCCGGCAACTCCTGTCCGCTAAACGACGGCGCAGCCGCGGTTCTCGTGATGTCTGAGGAGCGCGCTGCCGAACTCGGCCTGGAGCCGCTGGCACGGATCGTCGCCTCGTCCGTCGTTGGGGTCGAGCCCGAATACATGGGGATGGGCCCGGTCGGAGCCGTGCGCACGGTCCTCGACACAGCCGGGATGGCCCTCGACGACATTGACGTGATCGAGCTCAACGAAGCGTTCGCCGCTCAGGTGCTTGCTTGCGCCGACCAGCTGGGCATCGACATGGGCAAGCTCAACCCGCATGGTGGCGCCATCGCCCTCGGTCACCCATTTGGGATGACCGGCGCTCGAATCATGGGGACGCTGCTCAATGACCTTCAGACTCTCGACGGCACCTACGGGCTCGAGACGATGTGTGTCGGCGGCGGTCAGGGTATGGCGATGATTGTGGAGAGGCTGAACTAGCCGACCTCCTACCCTTGCCCCGTGAAGATCAACGTCGTCACCATGTTTCCCGCGTTCTTCTCGGGCCCCCTCGATGTCAGCATCGTCGCCAGAGGCATCGAAGACGGTGCGTTGGAGGTCGAGCTCTTAGATCTGCGCGACCACGGTCTGGGAAAACACCGACAACTCGACGATGCTCCTTTTGGCGGTGGACCGGGGATGGTCATGATGGTCGAGCCTCTGGCCGCGGCGCTCGAGCCTCTCGGCGACACTCACCGGGTGATGTTCACTCCCGCGGGCGCGCCTATGAGCCAGAGCACCCTCGACGGCTGGGCGGACATGGAGGAGATCACTTTCGTGTGTGGGCGCTATGAAGGAATCGACCAGCGGGTAGCCGACAACCTCATCGATGAGGAGGTCTCGTTGGGAGACTTTGTGGTCGCCGGGGGAGAGGTGGCGGCCGCGACCGCGATCGAAGGAATCGCCCGCCTGCTTCCAGGAGTGGTGGGAAATCCCGAGTCGACCGAAAGCGAATCCTTCCGGGGTGGGCTTCTCGAAGAACCGGTATTCACGAGACCCGCACAGTTTCGCGGGTGGAAGGTGCCAGAAGTTCTTCTTTCCGGAGATCACGCCGCCATCGAGGCATGGCGTCAGGAGCAGCGTCTCGAGCGGACGCGTTCACGACGACCCGACCTCATGTTGGATGGCGAGACTTCCGATACCTGATACAATTCGGGTCCTGCCGGGACCACCAGACCCACTCCCGGTGATCTCTAGGAGTCCTCCATGAACGATCTTCAATATGTCGAAAGCGCGCACGTCCGCGATGACATCCCCGACTTTCGGGCCGGGGACAATGTCAAGGTCCACGTCCGTGTCGTCGAGGGTGGCCGCGAGCGCATCCAGGTTTTTGAAGGCGTCGTGATCGCCCGCAACGGCGCCGGTGTTCGTGCGTCTTTCACAGTGCGCAAGATGAGCTTTGGTGTCGGGGTCGAGCGGGTCTTTCCTGTGAATGCACCGATCCTCTCCAAGATCGAGGTGACCAGACGAGGCGACGTCCGCCGCTCCAAGCTCTACTACCTGCGTGACAGAGTCGGAAAGTCGGCGCGTATCAAGGAGCTGAGGGACTAAGTCCCCCGGTAGCCGGTAATCACGTCAGCCAGACCCGATACGAGGAACCAGAGGTAGCCCAGGGTTCGCGAGAAAAGAGGAAGCGTTCCTTCCTCGCCGAGCTGCCGGGTCTTCTTCTCATGGCGCTCATCATCGCGGTCGTCATCAAGACTTTTCTGATCCAACCGTTCTGGATCCCGTCGGCCTCCATGGAAATGACGATTCAGATCGACGACCGGGTGATGGTCAACAAGCTGGCCTACGACCTCGGCGAGCCCGAACGCGGGGACATCGTTGTTTTTCGCGATCCGCGCGAGCCGGAGATTGTTGAGACCGTTCCCGAGGCCGTGATCCGGTCGGTCCTCGAAGCCGTGGGAGTTCGGACCCGTGGCAGTGACGACCTCATCAAGCGGATCATCGGACTTCCCGGCGAGACGGTCCTCATCGAGAATGGCCAGGTCCACATCGACGGTTATCCCCTCTACGAGGAGTACATCGGCGGCGTCCAGATGCCCGACGAGGGCCCATTCCTTGTGGGACCTGACCAGGTCTTTGTGATGGGTGACAACCGCAACGCGTCGTTTGACAGCCGAAGATTCGGAGCCGTTCCGCTCGATGATCTCGTCGGCGAAGCCTTCCTGACGATCTGGCCTCTCGAGAACTTCGGCGGTTTCTAAAACTGTCACGCCCCTCTGGCACTGTTTAGGAACTGGTGTGGGCATATGATCGCTCTGCACCACGTGTGAAGAGGAGAAGATGGAAGAGGACCTGGAGCGCTACGAGTCTGAGGTAGAGCTCAAGATCTACAAGGAGTACCACGACGTCCTTCCGATGTTTCGGTACGTCGTGGAGACCGAGCGTCGTTTCTACCTGGCCAACCAGGTCGACCTCGAGGTCCGCGAAGCCAACGGGTCCGTCTTTTTTGAAGTAGAGATGAGAGACGCATGGGTATGGGACATGTTCCGTCCGGCTCGCTTTCTCGAACACGTCACGGTGCTGACATTCCGCGACGTCAACGTCGAAGAGCTCGAGCAGCAGGAACTATCGCTGTAGACCGTCGACCACAAATTGGTTCCTTCGGCGAAGAACTTGCGGCTCGCATCCTGCAGCGTCACGGGGTTCAAGTCCTTTCCCGAAACGTGATCCTCGAGGACGGGGAGATCGATCTTCTCGCCCTCGATCAGGGGGTAAAGGTTGCCGTTGAGGTTCGCACCGTGACCGGCGGGGATGACCCGATCGACGCCATCGGGGCCGGAAAGAGACACCGTGTCCAGAGATTGGCACGCCAGGTCCGGGCGCAACGGGTCGACTTTGTCGGCATCCGGCTCGACCAAGACGGTGTGGTGTTCCACTGGGTCCCGGGTGGGTTTTTGACCTCTGGTCCCCGGATTCCTAGTTTTTCGTGAACATGAGCGTGGGTAACAGGCTTGCCATCGAGGTGACAGGTCTCGAGAAGGCGTACAAGAGCACCGTGGCCTTGGACGGTCTCGACTTCGAGATCCCTTCAGGCGCAGTGACCGGATTCCTCGGGCCCAACGGCTCGGGCAAGACAACGACATTCAGGTCTTTGCTCGGCTTGACCCGCTTCGACGCCGGCGATGTTCAGGTGCTTGGACACGCCGTTCCCTCCCAACTCTTCGACGTCTCCAAGTTGGTCGGGGCCATTGTCGAAGAGCCGGGGTTGATCAAGGCTCTCAACGGAAGAAACAATCTTCGTGTCGCTGCGGATCAGCTCGGTTTCGGCCATGAGAAGATCGACGAGTTGCTCGAATTTGTCAGCCTGACGTCGGATGCCAAGAGACGTGTCAGTGAGTACTCAAAGGGGATGCGGCAGCGTCTTGCCCTGGCCGCAGCCCTGATTGGAGATCCCGAGTTGCTGCTGCTCGATGAGCCCCTCGACGGTCTCGATCCAGCAGGGCAGAAGGTGTTCAGAGCGCGATTGCGGGGGCTGGCGGACGCCGGACAGACCGTGGTCGTCTCCAGTCATGACATGGCCGATATCGAGGCTCTGGCCGATTACGTGGTTGTGATCAACAAGGGACGGCTCGTTAGCCAGGGCCCAATCGAAGGGTTGCTCGACGGTGGGGCCACCAGAGTCACCGTGGACAACCCACAGGCAGCGAAAGCCGCCCTGCACAAAGCGGGCATCGAATCATCGATTTCGGAAGCGGAACTCAGGGTCGAAAGTGGCGATGGCAGCCGTGTCGTGGAGATTCTCGCCCAGGCAGGTCTGTACCCCAGTGAAGTTCGTGCCGACCGGGCCTCGCTGGAAGCCTACTTCCTGCGCTTGACCGGTGGGGAGGTCTCGATGGAGGACGTGCGATGAGCTTGGTCCATGCCGAGTACCTGAAGCTGTCACGGCGGCGCTTGTACCCGATAATGGTCGTCATTCTTGGCGTCCTCGTGGCGTTGCTGGCCTTCTTCCTCCTGATCTTCGGCCAAATCCTTCCGGAGTTGGCCGACGAGTTGCCGGTGTTCGAGAAGCCTGATGCCTACGTCTTCGGCGCCCAACAAGTCGCGGGACAGACCTGGTTCCCCTTGGTGCTCGCCGTCGTCATGCTCGGTAGCGAGTTCGGCAACACCGTGTGGGCCACCGCCCTGACCCGCGACTCTCGCCGGCTACACCAAATCTCGGCTCGCTTCCTCGTGCTTCTGGGCGCCTCCTGGGCCGCGATCCTTCTCGGGATAATCGGCTGGGCGGTTGTCGTTTTCTTCGCCTCCCCGGGCGCCGGTGGTCCGGATGCCTTCGAGTGGCTGGAGGTGGTGTGGAAAGTCGGTCTGATTCAGCTCGCCTGGACGGCCATCGGTCTTGCCGCGATAGCTCTGTTTCGTTCCGTTGGGCCGGCCATCGGTGCGGCCCTCGCCCTCATCTTCATCGACCCGCTTCTTGGGTTGTGGGGACCGTACGAGAACATCTCAATCTCGGCCGCGACCACCGCTCTCTTCCCGATATTTCCCGATGGTGCGTTTAGTTCTTTCGTCCCCGGATCCGGTTTGTCCACCACTCATGCCATATTGATCTTGGTCGGATGGGCCGCAGTTGGCTTCGCTCTCACCTGGTGGGGGCTTCAGCGACGCGACGCCTGAGTCCCGAACCGCCGTCTCATCTCTTTGTGCCAGCACCCTTGATGCCAATGGCGTCGGAGATCTGGTTCATGATCAGGCACGACAACCACGTGAAAGGTTCCCGGTGGAATGGTGTTCTCACACCCTGGGCAGATGTACTCCTTGAGGGCGGAATAGGGCTGAACCGGGGTGACGGTTACCCCGAGAAGATCGCCCATGCGATCACCGCCAGTGTCAACACGATCGCGACGACAAACATCACGACGTCGGCGACGCTTCTCTCGTCGTCTCGAAACGGATTGAAACCCACGGTTGAACGGTAACGCCGGAAGGACCGGTCTACCGTCAACCTCATGTCGTGGCTTGTGACGGAGGATCGTGACCGGGTTCGGTGGCTCACCATCGATCGGCCGGAACGCAAGAACGCAGTGCCCATGGATGGGTGGGCTGATCTTCGAGCAGCGTTTGACGATTTCGAGAGTTCCGATCAGCGGGTGTTGGTTATCACGGGGGCCGGCGGGGAGTTCTGTGCCGGCGCCGACCTCGATCCTTCGCGCATTACGGAGGGTCAGTCGGTTACCTCCAGACATGAGCGGATGAAGCTCGTTGGCTCGACCGCAATGGCGCTACACCGGATTACCAAACCGACGATCGCTGCCGTCGACGGTGTTGCCGTTGGTGCCGGGATGAACCTGGCCCTGGGATGCGACGTCGTGATCGCGTCTGACCGAGCCCGGTTCTCAGAGATCTTCGTGAAGCGAGGCCTCGCCGTGGACTTCGGAGGATCGTGGCTGCTGCCCCGGGTCGTCGGGATTCAGCGCGCCAAGGAGCTTGCCCTCTCCGGTCGGATTGTCGACGCCGAAGAGGCGGTTCGTATCGGCCTGGTCATCGACGTCGTGCCACCGGACGAGCTCGAAGACCGTGCTGCCGAGCTTGCCGAGGCCTTCCTTGCCGGCGCACCCAACGCCCAGACGTTCATCAAGCAGACCTTCAACGGCTCATTTCAGGAGAGCTTCGCTGATGCTCTCGGCTGGGAAGGCCAGGCCCAGGCCGTGCTGTTGGGTACCGAGGATGCCGCCGAGGGCATCCTTTCATTCGTGGAAAAGCGGCCACCGGAGTGGACAGACCACTAGACCCCGATGTCCTCATTCCACAGTTCGGGGCTGGTCGCGATGAAGTCGATCATCAGGTCGATGCAGCGCTGATCGTCGACGACGACAACTTCAACACCTCTTGACCTGAGCAGGTCTTCGGCGCCCATAAAGGTTGAGTTCTCCGCAACGACGACTTTGGGGATTCCGTAGAGGAGGATCGCCCCGGCGCACATGTCACAGGGCGAGAGGGTTGTGTAGATAGTCGACTCCCGGTATTGGGCGGCCGTGAGCCGTCCCGCACTCTCCAGTGCGTCCATCTCTCCGTGGAGGATTGCGCTCTCCCGTTGGACGCGTCGGTTGTGACCACGACCGACAATGGAACCGTTCAACACCAGGACTGACCCGATGGGGATGCCACCTTCGGACAACCCGATCCTGGCTTCTTCGTATGCGGCGTCGAGGAAGACATCGGCCATGTTTCGATCTTAGGGCGCCGCTTCTACGCTCCAGGGATGCCTCGGCTCGCGGTTTCCGGTCCAAGCTCAGTTGTCACTGACGCAGCCCGCGTCGTCGGCGAGATGGGTGGCTCAGTAGTGGATGCTGTGATAGCCGCGGCGCTCGTGGCCATGTGTAGCGAGCCCGGAGTCTGTGCTCCCGGGGCGGGTGGCTTCTTCGCGATAGGCGTCCCGGGATCGGATCCCGTGGTGATCGATGGCTACGTCGCGGCCCCGGGGCTTGGTCACCGAGGGAAGGTCGAGCTGCGTTCGGTGACGATGGAATACGGGGGCGGGGTCACGACCCTGGTCGATGCAGGGACGATTGCGGTCCCTGGATCCTTCGCCGCCTGCGCCGAGGCCTCACGGCTATTCGGTGTCGTTCCCTGGGCCGAGCTGATGGAGGTTGTGGCCTCTTCGATCGAGAACGGCTTTCCGTTGAGTGCGGCGGTCCATCTCTATCTGGAGGACTCGGGCATTCCGATATTCTCCCAGGACCAGGCTTCCAAATCGGCGTTGTTCGATGGGAATCGTTTGCGCGACACAGGAGAGATAGTTCGATATGAGGGGCTGGCTGATGCTCTTCGTTATATAGGCAGCGAGGGCGCCGACGTCTTCTATCACGGTGACCTTGGAGCCCGCATCGTCGAGGATCTGACCGAGCGAGGCGGGTTGCTGACTCGCCGGGACCTGGAGACATATCAGGCCATTGTCAGGAAGCCACTCCAGGTTCAGATCGGCGAGTGGATGCTGGCGTCCAACCCGCCGCCCGCGGTGGGTGGCGTCACGTTGGCGGCGGCTCTGGCTCTTATGGACCGGGCCGAGGACTCAGGGAGTGGCGCGGTCTGGGCTGAGTCATTGCGCTCCGCATTCCGGACGCGGCTGGACAGACTGGAGACAGCCGACGACCTCGAAGCCGAGTCGCGCCAACTTCTCGAGGAACTCGGGATGCGCTCGCCGTCGACCATCGCCGTTGCCGCCGTCGACAAAGACGGCGCGGCCGCTTCGGCGAGCTTTTCCGCCGGTTATGGCTCGGGCGTGATCCCGAAAGGTACCGGCATGCTGATGAACAACTGTCTAGGCGAGATCGAATTGACTCCTGGCGGAATGGAAGCCCAGGTGCCGGGGGAAAGGCTGTTGTCCAACATGGCTCCGACCATTGCCCGCAGCCCACACCAGGCCCTTGCGGTTTCGTCGCCGGGGGCGGGCCGGATCACCTCTGCTCTTGCCATCGCCATCGCCCGGGTCTTCTTTGCTGGGGACGGTCTCGAAGAGGCGATCGAACACCCCCGGGTTCACCCCGAGTTCCCGCCGGAAGGCGACCGGATCGCCGCGGAGCCTGGGATGGATCTAACCGGGCTCGAGCTTCCGAGCAGGTGGTTTGAGGAGAAGCACATGTACTTCGGCGGTGTCAACGGAGCAGCCCTCCTTCATGGTGAGCTATTTGGCCACGCCGACAGCCGAAGGACTGGATCGGTTGCTCTGATCGATTGAACACGGCTTGGGAAATGCCATGACCACGGTGAGTAGGGACTGACCGTCTTCCATCGCGTTCCGGGATCTGAACATGCCTCTAGAACCCGTCCCACTCCCGACGTACGTTCGAGTACATGTACGCAGCCACCACATCGGTGGCGCTGGTCGGGGGAGACGCCAGAGAGGTACGGGTCGAAGCCCATGTAGGACGTCAGCAGGAGGCGTTCAAGCTGTCCGGGCTGCCCGACACTTCGGTGCGGGAGGCCAAGGACCGGGTGAGGGCGGCGGTCGCGTCTTCGGGGATCCGCTTCCCCAACCGAACTGTGACTGTGAATCTCGCCCCTGCCGACCTACCTAAAGGAGGGACCGACTACGACCTGCCGATCGCATTAGGAGTACTAGCGGCGTGTCGGGAGGTGCCCCACCTCGAACCGGCTGTGGTGGTCGGGGAGCTCGCCCTGGATGGTTCGGTGCGCCCCGGCTCGAGTGCTCTCGTCGCCGGAGTCGTCAGCGCTCGTTGCAGCATGCCGGCGTTGGTCGCGGTCGACTCCGCAGCCGAAGCAGCTTCTGTCCCGGGAGCGGTCGTCTACGGCGTGGAGTCTCTGGCCCACGCAGTCGAGATGCTGCGTAAGGGAATCGAGGCCGGCGTCCCGGTTCTGCCCGAAGTCGACTCCACGCCCAGCGACTTCGAGGACCTCGCCGACGTCAAGGGCCAACTAATCGCTCGCAGAGCTCTCGAAATCGCGGCCGCAGGCCGCCACCACCTCCTGCTTTACGGGCCACCAGGGGCGGGTAAGACGATGTTGGCCAGCCGACTCCCGGGATTACTCCCGCCGCTCTCCGACTCCGAGGCCATCGAGGTCGGGATGCTCTGGGCGGCGGCGGGACGAGGCCGGGGTCTAGACCGTCTGCCACCTTTTCGGGCGCCTCACCACACCGCTTCAAAGGCCGCTCTGGTCGGTGGGGGATCGGGGATTGTGGTCCCGGGCGAGGCGAGTCTCGCCCATCGAGGTGTGTTGTTCCTCGATGAGCTGGCCGAGTTTCCCCGGGGCCACCTCGACACTCTCCGCCAGCCTCTCGAGTCTGGCTCGGTGACCGTCGCCCGACGGGGCTCGTCAGTGGACTTTCCCGCCGACTTCCAGCTGATTGCCGCCACCAATCCCTGTCCTTGCGGATATCACGGAGACAGACGCAGGCCGTGTGAGTGTCGGCCGACGGCCCGGGCACGTTATCGGAGTCGTCTCTCGGGGCCTCTGCTCGATCGATTCGATCTGATCGTGCACACCACCCGGGTCGACCTCGAGGACATCGATGACCGGGTCTCCGAACCAAGCGCAGCGGTGTCGGATCGAGTGAGGGGCGCTCGAAGCCGAAGAGCCAGTCGGACTCATGCCGACGAACACGACTTCTCGGATCCTCTCATCCGGGGGGCGCTGGAGGCGGGGCGGCTCACGCTGCGGGGCGCGCTGAAGGTGAGCCGGGTGGGGCGGACCATCGCCGACCTCGACGATTCGGAGGGCGTCCAAGAGCAGCACATGGCCGAGGCCATAGGGTTGCGGGGGGACTGGGTCGATGGCTGAGCACCGATTGGTGACTCCGGACTCGCCAGAGTATCCCGTGGGTCTCGGCGACCTCGAAGATCCGCCACCCATCTATGTCTCCGGTTATCTGACAGATGCCACTGCCGTTTCGGTTGTCGGGACGAGAAGGTGCACGAGGTATGGATCCGACCTCGCGAGATCGTTTGGCAAAGCCCTCGGGCGCTCTGGTTGGACGACGGTGAGTGGCCTGGCTCGTGGCATCGACGCCGCAGGACATGCCGGGACCCTGGCTGCCGGTGGCCACGCGGTTGCGGTGCTCGGATGTGGGATCGACGTTCGCTACCCGGCGGAGAATCGCGATCTCTATCAGGCAATCCTGGAAGAAGGAGGTGCCCTCGTTTCGGAGTACCCACCGGGGACGCGTCCGGATCGGTGGAGGTTCCCGGCCAGAAACCGGCTCATCGCAGCGATGTCGGCCGCAGTCGTGGTTGTAGAAGCCGGTGAGAAAGGTGGCGCGCTGATAACGGCGCGTCTTGCTGCCGAGATCGGAAGACCGGTTCTCGTCGTACCGGGTGACGTCGATCGGCCGGCGTCGGCGGGTTGCAACCGGCTGATTCGGGATGGAGCCTTTCCTGTTCTCGGCACCGACGACCTACTCGAGGAACTCGAGTTGCTGATCGGGCCACCCCCGTCCAAGGGGACTGACGCTCCGGGTTCTGATGTCCCAGACGGAGGCATCGGGATCGAGGAGCTGCCGTCGCTGTGGGACTGCACCCCGAGCGAGGCGCTGGTGCGACTTGCTCACATGGAAGGAGAGGGTCTGGTGCGACGGTCCGGGGATCGGATTCTCCCGGTGTGAGGCCCCCTTGCCAAGGGGGCTTTTAGTTGCTGATCATCCCGCGGACACGGAGGACGGCGATGTCGTAATCGGAGAGAGCAGTCATATTGAGATTCTTCATTGCATGCGCCCGGTGATGGACGACGACCCGTTCCTCAGCGATCTGGTCCCGGGCCCGATCGAGTTCGACTCTGAATGCTGCCAGTTGCGCGACACGGTCGGCCCTCCGGGAAGCGTCGTCGTAGGCGATGAAGGCGGAGAGCAGACGCCGAAGCAGCCGCTCAAAGCGCGCAGTCAGCATGACTCGACTCTATCGGGGGCCGTTTGCGGTGACTAGGGGTCACACAGGGCTTCCTTGGCTATTGGCGGAGTCGCAATAGCATCTCCTTGGTGAGCCTCCCCGATCTCCCTGAATGGGCTGAACAGCCCGTGGCCGATTACCTGCGTCGTCTTCACGATCAACGCGATCTGTCAGAGAACACGCTTCAGGCATATCGGCGCGACCTGGCTCAGTTTTTCGACTATTGCGCAAGAGCCGGGATTGAGGATGTGAGGGACGTCGAGCGGAGGCACGCCCGCCGCTACCTGGCGTTTCTCGACACACGCGGTTACTCCCGCGCCTCAATAATCCGCAAGGCCTCGGCGTCACGAGCCTTCTACAACGATGCCGGTCGAAGGGGAGATGTAGACGCAAACCCGTTTGAGGACGTGGCGCGACTGCGTAAGGCCAAGTCACTGCCGCATGCCTTGCCGAGCAGAACTGTCATCAACGGCATCGAATCCATCGACACCTCAACGGCCGTCGGCCTACGCGACAGAGCGATCATCGACACGTTGTATTCGACCGGCCTCCGGATCTCTGAACTTGCTTCGCTCAGCGTCGACGAGGTTGGCGGGGACCTGTTGACGGTCGAGGGAAAGGGTCGGAAGGTCCGTCAGGTTCCGATCGGTCGCCCGGCCCAAGAGTCGATCTCTCGATACCTCGAGAACGGGAGGGGAGCGCTGGCCACCGCCGACGCGGAGCGTGCGCTTTGGGTCGGAGTTAGGGGCGGGCCACTCGATAGCCGCGGCATCCGTCGGGTTGTGAGAAAGCGCCTTGCAACCTTCCCCCATGCGCTGCGGCACAGTTTCGCCACGCACCTGCTCGAAGGAGGGGCAGATCTAAGAACTGTTCAGGACCTTTTGGGACATACCGATCTTGCGACGACCCAGATCTACACTGCCGTTACCCGTGAACACTTGAGAGGGACTTATGACAGAAGCCACCCAAGGGCCTGAGACCAGCCAGGTCGACGCCCTATGGGAACGCTTCAAGGCGTCGGCTGATGCCGACTCCCGTGAGCGTCTGATCCTGCACTTCTCGCCTTTGGTCAAATATGTGGCCGGTCGAGTTGGTGCGGGTTTGCCGCGCTCGGTCGACCAGAACGACCTGGCCAGCTACGGGCTGTTCGGTCTCATCGACGCCATTGACAAGTTCGAGCCCGAGCGGGGCTTCAAGTTCGAGACCTATGCGATCAACCGGATCAAGGGTGCGATTCTCGACGAGCTCCGCGCTCTTGACTGGGTGCCACGGTCGGTGCGATCCAGGGCGAGGCGGATCGAGACTGCCATCGCCGAACTGGAGCACACCCTGCAGAGACCGCCCACCGAGGATGAGCTGGCAACCAACCTCGAGATGACTCTCGAGGAGCTCCAGGGAGCGCTGGCCGAGATCGGCCGGTCCGGGATTGGCGCTCTCGACGAACTGGTCGGCAGCGACAGCCAGACTTCAGTTGGCGAGATGCTGGCTGACCCGGCGGGGATCTCACCCGAGTCGGCATTCCAGACCGAGGAGACACGACAGGGTCTTGTGGATGCCATAAACCGACTTCCCAATCGCGAGCGTCTCGTGGTCACGCTCTACTACTACGAGGGAATGACCCTGGCCGAGATCGGAGATGTCCTGGGGGTCACCGAGTCGCGGGTGTGCCAGATTCACGCCAAGACGATGATGTCGCTCCGCAACCGGGTTGGAGAACCTTCCTGGGGTTGAACCCGTTATCCGTTTTCCGTCATCCGTCGTCCGCTGATTTCGGGAAGGGATCCTCTCTCCGTACAATCCCATTCATCACACACGCTCGCCGACTCTCGCTGGTCGGGCTTGTCCCGGAAGAGAGTCACTCGTAAACGAGTGCGGTTCTGCCAGGCGGGCGGAGGAAACAAACCAGGAAGGAGAAATTGTGGCTGAAGTCACAATGAAACAGCTCTTGGAGGCCGGCGTCCACTTTGGTCATCAGACGAGACGCTGGAACCCCAAGATGCGCCCCTATATCTACGGGGAGCGCAACGGAATCCACATCATCGACCTTCGTCAGACGGTCGAGCAGGTCGCAGATGCGAGGGCTTTCGTCAAGAACATCACGGCCGACGGAGGGTCTGTCCTGTTCGTAGGGACAAAGAAGCAGGCTCAGAGTGCCGTTGCAGACAACGCACAGCGCTCAGAGATGCCGTACGTGAACTACCGCTGGCTTGGCGGAATGCTGACCAATTTCCAAACCATCCAGAAGCGCATCTTCTACATGCGCGAACTGCGGCGTCTCGAGGCGTCCGGTGAGATCAACAGCCTGCCCAAGAAGGAGCGTCTCAAGCTCCGTCGCGAGCTCAACAAGCTCGAGCAGAACCTCGGCGGCGTCGCCGACATGCAGAAGATCCCCGAAGCCGTCTTTGTCATCGATGTCAACGTCGAGACCACAGCCGTCGCCGAGGCCGCACGGCTCGGACTGCCCGTTATCGCCCTCGTGGACAGTAACTGCGATCCCGACAACGTCGAGTTCGTGATTCCCGGCAATGACGATGCCATTCGCGCATCCGACCTCATCGCCGGAGCGATTGCCGATGCCGCCATCGAGGGCAGAGAGATCGCAAAGACCAAGAAAGTCAAGGCCAAGGCGGAAGCCGAGGCCGAAGACGAAAACGTGGCTTGAGCCATGGCTGATTTCACGGCACAAGACATCCAGAAGCTGCGTCACGACGCAGGTGTCGGAATGATGGATGCAAAGACAGCCCTTGCCGATGCCGGGGGTGATTCGGAAAAGGCCTTCGAACTTCTTCGGGAGCGGGGCCAGGCAAAGATGGCCAAACGGGCTGATCGGGAGGCGAGCGAAGGCTCCATCGGCTCATATATGCATATCCAAAACGATCGTCCCGTCCTCGGGGTTCTTGTTGCTCTGAGCTGCGAGACCGACTTTGTAGCCAAGAGCCAGGAGTTCCGGGAGACGGCCGACGACATCGCAATGCACATCGGATGGGGAGGCCCGAGTTGGGTCACTCGCGACGAAGTCGATGCAGACGTGCTCGCCAAGGAACGCGAGCTCATCGGGCGACAGGCTGCTGCAGAAGGCAAGCCTGAAGAAGTTCTCAAGCGTATTGTCGACGGCAAGATTGACTCCTGGTACTCCGAGAACGTCCTCTACGACCAGAAGTTCGTGAACGCGGAGAAGTTCGACGGAACCGTCGGCGATCTCGTAGGCGAGCTTGCGTCGCGGATGGGCGAGAACATCTCGATACGCAGCATGGCCAGGGTCGCGATCGGCGAATAGGAGAGTCCGTGTCAGAAGGGGATGTACGACGGGTAGTGCTCAAGCTCTCGGGGGAGGCCTTTGCCGATCCTGAGATCGGCTATGGCATTGATCCGATCACTGTCCACCGGGTAGCCGAGGAGATCGCCGAGGCTCACGGCAACGGTGTGCAGGTGGCAGTAGTGGTCGGCGGGGGAAACATCTTCCGTGGGGTCTCCCAAGCGGCCAAGGGCATGGACCCCGCATCGGCGGATTACATGGGGATGCTGGCGACCGTCATCAACGCACTCGCCCTTCGTGATGCTCTCGAGAAGCAGGATGTCCAAACCCGGGTGCAGAGCGCTATCAACATGCAGGAGTTGGCCGAGCCTTACATCAGGCTTCGAGCCATACGACACCTCGAGAAGGGACGCGTCGTGATCTTTGCCGCTGGAACGGGTAGCCCCTTCTTCACGACGGATACGACTGCCGCGCTGCGAGCCATTGAGACGAATGCCCACGTGCTGCTCAAGGCCAGCAACGTAGACGGGGTTTACGACACTGATCCAGCGATCAACTCTGACGCCAAAAAGATCCACGAGCTTTCGTACATGGACTTCATCGCACGGGAACTCAAGGTCATGGACACGACCGCAGTTACGATGTGCAAGGAGCACGAAGTTCCGATTGTCGTCTTCGACATGAGCACCCCTGGCAACATTGTCAAGGCTGTCGGCGGCGATCAGATCGGCACCGTGGTCCACTGACGAGGAGAAAGACAGTGATCAGCGACCTGCTGGCTGAAGCGGAGCACAAGATGGAACAGGCTGCTGATCATGTGGCCTCGGAGTTTTCAACCGTTCGCACGGGTCGTGCCAACCCTCAGCTTCTCCAGCGGATCACGGTCGATTACTACGGCTCACAAACACCACTCCAGCAACTTGCTTCGATTTCGGTCCCGGAACCCCGCTTGCTTGTGATCAATCCCTTCGACCAGTCCTCGGTGACCGACATCGAACGCGCCGTGCAGCAGTCGGATCTCGGCCTCAACCCGACCACGGACGGAGTCGTCATCCGCATTGCCTTCCCTCCGCTCACCGAGGAGCGCCGCAAAGAGCTCATCAAGGTGATCAAGCACATGGCCGAGGAGGGGCGGGTCGCGATCCGGATGGTTCGCCGACACGCAATGGACGATATGGAAGAGCTTCACGGTGAGATCTCCGATGATGAGATCCGCCGTGGCGAGGACGAACTGCAGAAACTCACCGACCGTTTCGGCGAGAAGATCGAATCTCTGGTCGAGAACAAGGAAGAGGAGTTGCTCGAAGTCTGATGGACCAGGATCCCACCAACGACGAGCAGGAGAAGGGTTTCGGCCGCCCCTGGGAGGCTGACGAAGCGCAAGACGAAACGCCAGACGAGGCGCCAGACGAAACGCCAGACGAGGCGCCAGACGAAACGCCAGACGAGGCGCCAGACGAAGGGCCAGACGAGGCGCCAGACGAAGCCGAGGTCTTCTCACTTCCCGGTCTGGCTGAGGACGAAGACGGATCCGAAGACGGATCCGAAGACGGATCCGAAGACGGCTCCGAAGACGTGGACGAAGAAGGGGACACCGAAACCGCCGATCCTGACGACATCGACGACGCTCCCGACCAGCCTCAAGAGGTCGACCTCACCGATTGGGAGGC
>Ga0255052_10000574_pt1 | contig 29450 bp, 24 predicted proteins | sample JV7_2_21_MG_FD_188632 | JGI IMG/M metagenome (GOLD analysis project Ga0255052, IMG submission 188632) | Seawater microbial communities from Jervis Inlet, British Columbia, Canada - JV7_2_21 | ecosystem: Environmental > Aquatic > Marine > Inlet | place: Canada: British Columbia | collected...
AGCTTCTTGCATTGATGCACACATAACAAACGCATGCAGTCGGATCAAAATGCCCGCTACGTGGGTGATTGGAGGCTGGGACGAGAGTCCGTTCAGGGTCGTTAGCAGAAGCTGAATTTTAGAATCTGAGGGTCTGTATATGGACTCCTCCTCGTTTGCAAGTAACCTGTCAATGGCAGCTGGCTCGACTGCATACGTATGGCTGGGCGTCTGTTTTGGGTCGGAAGCCGACGCTGAAAAATTAAATCTGAGCGTCTGTTTTCTCCAAAGGAGACGCTCGTAAACGCTACCTGAGCGGCTGCCATCGGCCAGAAGCCGATATTTAAATTTTATTCCTTATCCTCTGCTTCCAGCACGTTACGGACATTCATCTCTCACTTGAAATTAGTAAATACGCACCTTTTTCATTGATAATTTGATTTACATCAGTGCCATGAATTAACTGCCATAGCAAAGTATGTAAACAATTACTTAGAGCAATATGTAATGAAACACTTGGTCGCTATCAGTTTTGCTTTCCTGTTTTGGTCAGATACGCTCATGGCTTCAAATAGTAACTTGGGTACTACAAAAAATCCTGTGATTAAGCCGGGAGGAATTTATGAGGTTTGTATGCTGCTCTCGCCTGATGACAGGCTCTATTATGAGTTTACTTCCAACGCTAATCTTCGCTTCAATATCCACTACCATGAAGGCAATGAAGTCCAATATCCTGTGCAGGTAAAACTAACATCGTTAGAGAAAGCTATTTTCGCGCCAGAATCTCGAAAGAATTATTGTCTGATGTGGGAAAATCCAGTGAAAAACAGAGTGGAGCTTAACCTGCACTATCAAACGCGAAACTCAACCGATATATGAATGGGGTAGTCGACAAATAAGAAGCATTTATGAAACCTATTGGGCATTGCTGGTCACTACCTCCTTTAATTCTGCGCTTATTATGGCTTTCCCTAAATTAAAGGAATTTGAGGTATGGATAGGGCGTAGCGCATAACAAATCGTTTAAGCTGCGATCTCCGTATTGCTATGGCCAAATAACTCAAACGTTGGGGGTCCGTTTCGGGTCGTTAGCGGAAGCTGAACTTTGAGTTTTGAGCGTCTGCTTTCCCGTTAGCGGACATTCAAAACTTAGAGTTCAGCGGCGACCTACGGCCAGGAAGAGACACTCAAGATTTATTTCTTGCTTTCGGCTATCGGCACTAAACTGACATTGAAATTCTATTGTTACTCCTTCTCTAAATAGTACCTTTCGCCTATAACCAGTTCGTATAGCAATTATCATTAGAAGGTACTTATATTATCAGTGTCCTCGTGACCCACCGTCTCTTGCATTAATCCACTGATCCTGAGCCAAGATACTACGGGCTATTGTGCCGTCCTCCTCGCTTATCATGTGCTCAAATTTGAAGCCTAGTTTTTTGAGGACGTGCAGCGAAGTTTCGTTTTCGCCATTGACCACACCGAATATTTCGTTAAGCCCCAGATGCATAAACCCATATTCGATCACGGCGATTGCGGCTTCGGAGGCATACCCGATACCCCAAAACGATGGAATTAGACCATAGGATAATTCGATTTCATCAGTTCCGGGGGAAAGTTCCCGCAGTCCGCATTCGCCCATAAATTCGCTAGTTTCTCTGCTAAACACAGCCCAGAGGCCAAACCCTTTCCTGCTCCAATGTTCTAGAATGATTTGCAGTTGAACGTCACTGCTCTCTTTGGTTTGGACCCCAATTTTACGTATGCCCATGACTTCGGGATTGCTATAGAGCAAAAACAGATGCTCCTGATCTGATGTGCTAAATGGTCGTAGGTTCAAGCGGGGGGTTTCAATTAATTGTACCATGGCACCTGGCGGTCAACTCTCCAATCAGGGAAGGGATTAAATAAAATCTCGAGCATTTATTTAACTAAGTGTCCCTTCCCAGAAATTTATTGCCGTCTTCTGTATTGCCAGCCAAATCAAGCTCAGTTGTTCCCTTCACTAAATTAACGTCGGAGATTTTGAACTTACATACGATATCAAAAATACCATCCATGTCTATGTCCTCATCCTTACACATAGGATAATTTGCACTCTGAGCGTTTATTTCCTCCAAAGGAGACGCTCAATCTTGCCTGTCGAGCTTCTGCCTTCGGCCAGATTCGGACACTCGTCAATGTTGCTGGATCAGAGCAATTCGGGTCATCGAGCGCCCATCACGGTCTTTGATCGCCGCTCTGTTTGGTCTGGCGCGCCATATAGGCGCGGCGAAAATCGGGGTTAACCTCCGCCAGTGCCGCCCAGAGCTTGTTCATGTAATCGGGCGGGAAGTCATACACAGGCATTGATGTTTTCAGCCTGAGACCGCGCTGCTCGGGCGTAAGATCATACATCAGCATCATCAGGATATCGCTGCTGGCCCAGGGGCTATTGCGAAAATATCCGTGCCCGTTACCGGTATCTGCGCCCTCGGCATCCGACACGTCAATCATGCTGATGTGGTCCTTGTTTTCCGCCAGCGCGCGTTTGGCAGCTGGCGAGAACTTGTTTTCATCGATGACTTGGCCCAGGCGCTCGTGACGCGTCAGCCAGTGCACAAAACCAAGCGCTTTGTCCTTGTCGGACACATAGATACTCATGTGGCGCGGCACATCGAGGGCGCCGTCTGCCAAATAAGACGCAAATACCTGGCGATCGAGATCACTACCGACCAGTATCAGGTTGCCAAGCTTGTGCCGCGCATGGATTTCCTCGCGCGGCTTGCCATCATTCATCAAAGCGAGCTGCTCGAATGCTCGTGCCGCCAGTCGCGTACCGTTGCTGTAGGCGACAATGTGAATTTCCTCGGCATCCGTTTTTTCGGCAAGAAACTCGAGAAACTTGCGAAAATGGCGGGCGTATCCATTAGACGTATCGGTATCTCTAATGTAGGCCCACCTGCTTGGTGTCGACGGCCAGGCATAACCGATCATGACACCATCGTAGCCCAGGAAATGCCAAAGCTCCGTAGCGACCAGCATTGGGTTTTCGAACACCACCTTGTAACCGTGCACATAGACATACACATGCTTGCGTTTTGATCTTGCGAGCTGCGCATTGACCGCCGCGGCAAACTCCTCATCGCCGTCGAGCAGGTCATCGCCATAGTCCTCGCGCTTTGCAAAGCCGGGAATCGTATCCTCGAGGATGCCATACTCCTGAATCCCTGTGACACGCAATGGGTACTTGTCAGTGCGGTTCTTCAGCAGGGATATTTCCCTGACTTCGGCCCAGTTCACATCGGCTTCATGCAGAGAGATTCGTGCGACACCCAGGCGTACGAGCTGACCGCGATCGTTGGTGTAATATTTTTCGTTGTCATCCAGACCGGCCGGCCGTCGATCCGTCGCGTAGAGTAATCCCTGGTAAGGAATCAGATCCATAGGATCCTGCTCGGGGAGCGGATTCAGCATGCCGTCGCCATACACGTCCGGAGGCGGCATCATGTTGACTTCATCCCAGATGACACTGGAACAGCCCGTCAGCATAAGTGATACCGCAACCAGTATCAGGGTATTACGCGCATTCATAAGGTATATTTTAGACGAAGTGGGTATAGGTAAAGATTAACATCCTTTTTTCACTATTCCTGCAAGTTAAAGAAAGATATGAATGACGCTATCCAGTCCTGAAGTATTCGAAATCAGCCTGATTTCGGCCGAAACACCCAAAATTGCTCCTTCCCACCAACCAGTTCTGTCAAATTTAAGCCACTAGGCTTGACGGTTACTCGCTGCGGCTCTTGCTAATTGACGTGCGTGGGGGTCTCCTTTGGGTCGATAGCGGAAGCTGAAATTTGAGATTTAAGCATCTGCTTTCTCGTTAACGGGCACTCAATTTCGTAATACCAGGGTCGTACTTCGGCCACTAGCGGACGCCGAGTGTTGTCGCGAAAATATATTTTCAGATCAAAATACTTATAATTCGGCTGTTAGCCGATGAACAATGGCGGGGATAACGAGATGATGAGAAGGCTATTCTTAACGACGGTACTACTTGGATTCACACTGTTTTGCTTTCCCCTTTATGCACAACCTATATGCAAGACAGAATCATTTCCGCAATTACCGGATGTAACTCTTACGTCAGCGACTCTCGAATCCGAACCCGCGCCACACTGCAAAGTTTCGGGTGTGATCGGATCAGAAATCCATTATGAATTGCTCTTGCCTGAGGCGTGGAATGGCAAGTTTGTTTTCGGTGGTGGCGGTGGTTTCGCTGGCGGGATCACCAATTGGGCGCAGGATATCCATGGGGCGCTACAAAAGGGTTATGCCACGGTCGGGACTGATACTGGGCATCAGGCGCAATCGCAGGATGCAAGTTGGGCACTCAACAATCTAGAGAGGCTGGAAAATTTCGGGCACCAAGCTGTGCACCGTACCACGGTCAATGCCAAGGCATTAATCAAAGCCTATTACGGTCGTGATATCGCTCGTAACTATTTCGTAGGTTGCTCGCGTGGTGGTGGACAAGCACTTATGGAAGCACAACGTTATCCTGATGATTTCGAAGGTATCGTTGCCCAGGCGCCGACCTTCAACTGGACGCATGAGTTAGGCGCCCGCTGGTTACGTAACGCGCAGCTCATGTACCCTGATCCAACAAAGATTGAGAAACCGGTTATCGATTCGACCGCGCTGAAACTGATTGGTGATGCGGTTATGAATCAGTGTGATGCGCTTGATGGCATCAAGGACGGGATACTCAACGATCCGCGCCAGTGTGACTTCGACGTCTCCAGCCTGGCATGTGGGCAAGCGACATCCAGTAATTGCCTCTCGCAGGAGCAAGTTAATGTAGCGAAAGCGATATACGGTGATTTCGAGGTTGATGGTCAGGTCATTCACGGTACACCTTTTGGCTCGGAACTACCCGGAACTCCCATTGGTTGGGAGCTGTGGCATACCGGTGGATATAAGCCGGGGGAAGTTCTGGATTTCCATGAGGGGGCTGATAGTGGAGCATATCCAGAGCCAGTCGCGCCCAACGGTGCGTGGGCTTTTTCGACCGGAATATTCAAGTATTTCCTCTACAACGATGCAGATTGGAGCTATGCAGGCTACGATTTTAAAGATTTCGCAGAGAAAGCAACCCGCGTTGCTTACACTCTGAATGCCGATAACCCCGACCTGTCAGCCTTCCGCGCGCGCGGTGGCAAGCTGATAATGGACAATGGCTGGATGGATGGAAGCATGTCTGCCTATAACACCATTAAATACTACGACAGCGTGGGAGCTCATGATTCGACAGCTCAGAAAGATGTAAGGCTCTTTATACGCCCGGGCGTCGCGCATTGTGTGTTCGGGCCGGGCCCCGACGTTACCGATTATTTAACCGCGATTGATGAATGGGTGGAAACTGGTATTGCGCCCGAACAGCTAGCAGCACAGTTTCGTGGGAAAGATCTTCAACCGATAATAGAGGGAAGGATCTTGTGTGCTTACCCGAAAGTCGCCAAGTATGACGGTAAAGGTGATACCAGAGATGTTTCCAGTTTTGGTTGCGTTAATAAAAATTAGCCTCTAATCCAAATTTGAATGGGGGTCCCCTTTGGGTCGGAAACAGACTCTCATCCGTAAATTCTGGGGGTCTGCTTTTGAGAAATTAATACCGACGGATACTGCTAAATCCGAAATTTAAGAATTTCCCATTGAATAACCAGGCGATTTCTCCAAAGGAGACACTGAAAAATGCGACCTGAGCTTCTGCAAACGGCCACGAACGGACGCCCAGGGTTTACTCCATTACCTCTGCTTTCGGCAAATAAGAGTCATTCGTGGCCCAGCCTAACAAGTAAAATACAAAGCTTGGTATGTGATAATATTTGCTGATTTTGGATCCATTTGGGTCGATGGAGGCATGCAAAGATGATCCTTAGACAGCTTGGATATTCGCCAGGATGCCGCTATGGGGAGAAATTCAAAGAGAAAGCCGATCGCGAGCGTTGGTGTGAAGGCTTGCGCAAAGCAGGACTGTAACATTAGAAGTTGATGTACCAAACACTACTGCGTAGGAGGTTAACTTTGAGAAAAACATTGTTGCCGTCGATAATTGTATCGTTGTCGGTTGTTCTAACATCAACCCAGCTTTTAGCTATGGATGTCTGGAAGACCATTTCAACCGAAGATGCTGGGTTCAGTTGGGATGTTGGTGAAAGGCTCGATAGCGCGTTCGAAAACGGTGAACTGGAAAATCTCCACTCGGTAATCGTAGTGCGCAATTCCAAGTTGGTATTCGAGCGGTACTACGAAGGAGTTGATTCTCATTGGGGTACCCCACTTGGAAATGTTACTTTCACATCCGAATCCCTCCACGACCTGCGTTCGATCTCCAAAAGTATTGTGAGTCTCCTTTACGGAATTGCGCTCGTTGAGGGGAAAGTGCCCAAGTTAGATACACCATTGGTGGACGCATTTCCTGAGTATGATGATTTGGTATCTGATCCCGACAGAAGACGCATCACGGTCGAGCATGCACTGACTATGACGATGGGTTTGGAATGGAATGAAGAATTGCCTTATACCGATCCACGCAATAGCGAAATTGCGATGGAACATGCCGAGGACCGATATTGGTATGTGCTGAGCAGGCCTATTACTGCGGAACCCGGAACGACCTGGAATTATACGGGGGGGGCGACAGCGGTATTGGGACACCTCATTAGTAGAGGGGTCGGTAAGTCGTTGCTTGACTATGCAAATGAGAAGCTCTTCCATCCTTTGTCGATAACAGATATCCAATGGACTAAAGGTTTAAATGGTGAAGAGTCTGCCGCCTCCGGATTGCGGATGAGGCCGAGAGACCTTGCAAAGATTGGACAGCTTTTACTCAACCAGGGTCGTTGGGGCAACGTACAGCTGATCCCCCCGGAGTGGTTAACCTCATCCTTTGTGGGACGCGTTTTAGTGTACGGGAAAACCCAGTACGGATATCACTGGTATCTTCCACGTAATCACAAGTGGTCTAATGGACAGGTTGGAGCCGCTGGTAACGGAAGTCAACGATTGGTTATCTTCCCTGATTACCAGCTCGTTTTGGTGATTACAGCTGGTAATTATAATCTTCCGGACCAAACCCAGTCCGCGCTTCCAAGGAAGATTATTCGGAAACTTGTTCTGCCTGCTTTAGCGAACTAGTTAGCGGTGTTTCTGGCTGATAACGACGTCCGAAATGGGTCGCCGATCGTCGCTGACTTATCGAATCTGAGCGGCAGCTTTCTCTAAAGGAGACGCTCAATTGGTTGGGCTAGGAGGCAATCTTCGGCCGGGAGCGGACTCTCAATAATTCCGCGATAATATGTTATCGAGTCAAATACCTTATAATTCAGCTGTTAGAAGATTAAACACAAATATGAACAAACCGGAAACTTTTTCATTCCCCAATTTGTCTTTGAGTCATTTTGAACTATTCGTCGATGATGCCGCCTGCATGGAAGAATTTTATACTCGCTGTCTTGGGTTTGTAGTAACTGATAGAGGAGAAGGTAAAGATGCAATGGTATTTTTGAGTAGAAATCCTAACGAGCATCATCAATTGGTATTAAACCCCAGAAATTCAGATATAGAAACCGAAAGCCCCATCGATCATATTTCCTTTCGAGTTGACTCCATTACGGGTTTAAGAGTATTTCACCAATCATTGCTATCCAGCTCGACCTTACTGCAAACGGTGTCCCACGGCACTACGTGGTCTATCTATTTCCGTGATCCAGAAGACAATCGACTTGAACTCTTCACAGACACTCCATGGCATGTAAACCAGCCATGCAGATTCGAAGTTGATTTTGCAATGTCAAACGAGGAGCTACAACAATTTACAGAACATAGAATAAAAGACTTGCCCGGATTCGTTGAGATGAGTAAGTGGAGAGAATTACATTCCAAAACAGTTAATGAAAAAAACGTCAAATAAATCTTCTAACAAGCGCATGCAGTCGGACAAAGTGCCCGCTACGCGAGAAATTAGGTAAGGGCATGAGTGTCTCAGTCTCGATAGCAGAAGCCCATTTACCCCTAGCGAGTGTCTGTTTTCTCCAAAGGAGACGCTCAGTTACGCCAGCTGAGCTTCGTAGTTCGGCCAGTTTCGGACACTGGCGAGCAAATCTTTGTTCGAATTTTTATTCTTCAGACAGACTCCGTAATTAATTGCCGATGGCATCAAAGGGCTTGAGCGATCCCTTATACGGACATCAAAAATCAATAGTAAGCGCCGTCATATCGAATTATTCTACGATTCGAGTTCAAATTTCTTTTTCCGGGGGGATCAGATATGTGGGCGCGAAACAAATTGACCGAGATGCTGCACCTTCAATGGCCAATTTTACAGGCCCCGATGGGGGAATATACAACGCCGGAATTGGCTGCAGCTGTTAGCAACGCCGGTGGACTGGGTGCTCTGGGAATGTGGGGCTTTAGCGCTGAAGAAGTCGAGGCTCGCATAGCGAGATTTCGTGAGCAGAGCAAGGGGGGCTTAAATGTAAACTACCCTCTTTGGGACGACCCGGGTGATTTGGCAAAAATCGCTATGCCAATGCGCGAAGGAGTTCAAAAGCTCTATGACGAAAAGGGGCTCGGTCCGATACCAACACCGCATGCCTCTGCTGGTGAAGTCAGCCCAGAGCACCTTGAAGTGCTTAAAAGCATGAAACCCGAAGTGATCAGCTTCCATTTTGGGTTACCGGACCAGGAAATCGTAAAGGAACTCAAGGCAACAAACATATACATAATGTGCAGCGCAACTACCGTAGCCGAAGCAAAGTCTCTTGAAGAAAATGGTGTCGATATCGTGATAGCTCAGGGAATCGAGACAGGGGGGCACCGTGGTACTTTTTTAGGTGCCGATGTGAGTGTGCAGTCGGGATTGTTTTCTTTACTTCCACAAGTGGTAGATGCCGTGAAGGTACCTGTAATAGCAGCAGGAGGCGTCGCTGATGGGCGAGCTATTGCTGCTGCACTAATGCTGGGTGCCAGTGGTGTGCTGGTGGGAACGGCCTTTTTACGCTGTGGCGAGGCCAACGTTCTCGATGCCCAACGTGTGGCCCTGGGTGCTGCCGAAGAAGCATCTACAATACTTACCGATTTAATGTCAGGAAGAAAAGCCCGGTCAATCAAAACCAGGCTCATAGAAGAATTATCTGGACAAAACCTGAAACCGCTTCCCTTTCCTGCTCAATATAGTTTAACCCTGCCCTTCGAAGAAACGGGTGACAAAGATTTTATGGAACTCTTCGCGGGTCAATCGGTGGCTCTTACGCGTGAAATGTCGGCATCGGATCTTGTTCATACCCTGGCTGAAGAAACTACTACTTGTCTTAAATCCCATTTGCTGTAACGAGTAGCACCGCAGGTTAGATTCAGGTCTTAAACCGAAACTTCCGATAGCCCCTTTCTTGAAAGCGGACCCCTAGCGAGCCCTGGTAGGAGGCAATCTTCGGCCAGAAACGGACGCTCAGTTACCAATTCAAATCAATTGACACTGACCCCTACGATTTTTCTCTCGGATTAATCCTCGCTATAGTGGATTAGACTAATCCTTCTCTTCTTTCTCAGCCAAAGCTGATAAGTCGCGCTCAGGAAGCGCATCGCGGTAAAGGGTGTTTCGTTTCCAGTCTGGAATTGGTGCGTCGTGATCTGGTCTTGGCACGTATTTGGAGTAGTGCTTAATTTCAATCTCATGCAGATACCGCGGGCAGTTGTCGAATATTCGCTCTGCAGTCACCCGTACTATGAGTTGCGCGCCGGTGTAGTCCTCTAGGAGTGGGTCCCCTTCGTCGATTGATGCTTTACCGAGCACTCGCAGCTTTTTGGGATTGTCTGCCCAGTTTATGAAAAGCACCCCAACATTGGGATTGTCGAGTAGTGTTCCCAGACTCTTAAACATTCCGTTGCCGTTATAGTCAGGGAACGCCAGAGTTGAAGGCCCGACAACCCGGACGAAGCCGGGTAATCCACCTTTGTAGGAAACATCAGGTCTACCATGGACGTCAGCGGTTGCCAAGAAAAACATCGAGGCTGCCTCAATAATATCCCGATGTACCTCAGTGAATTCTTCCAGGAGATCAACTTTTTCGAGGCGATCTGCAATTCGCCGCGTGTCAAATCGGTCTTGTAGGCGCCGTGAGCCTTCGGAATAGAGCTTGCTATCCATAGGCAGGGATTATAATCCATCTGTTTTCAGATCGTAAGACGTAACTCAAGTTGAGCGACGGCTATAACGTGACTAACCGGAGTTTCAAATGTCGATTTTTCAGATACGCCAAAGGTCTGCTATTTGCTTTGATCTCGGAAGCCAGCTTTTCCCTAGCGAGGGTTTTTTCTCCAAAAGAGGCGCTGAAAAGTGCCACCTGGGCTTCGTTCTTATGCCAAGAGTAGACGCTCATGAATTATTCCAATGTAACGGTGTCTCCTTTACGGATAATCCCTTTACTTTGAGGAATGCCATACCACCCCATGACAAGATAAACTCCGCGTTGAGGCGATCCTTCATAGCCGCGTTTGCGAAGTAGCTCATCTATTTTCTCTCGAAAATTAGTATCCAAAAGACCTGTGCGCGGATTTTGCTCAATTGCTTTACACCGCTCGCAGAGGTCATCAGTGTGGAACTTAATGTCACCCACATGCATCGGGTATTTCGAGCCTTGCTCGAAACCTTTCACGATATCCAGCTCAACAAATGGATCGAGGCCCTCTACCCAAACATTCATACGGAAACGATGCGGGTCAATCTCAACCCCGGTAAATTCACCTAGTTCTCGAACTGACGCAAGGTTTAAAAACGAGACACAAGGCTTATTAGTGTCAGCCTGATGCCACTTTCCACCGGTATCGATTATTGAACCAAAATCGATACCTTTTTTTTCGCACAAAGATCGTACCAACTTGTGGCTAGGCCTGAACTGCTCGTCAAGATCCGTTTCCGATTCAACGACTATTTGATTGCCCATTCCTTCTGTATTCATGTTTACTAAGAAAAAGGCTTTTGGTTTCCATACGTTTGGTGAATGATTCGGTTTCCTGGCAAGTGCGAAGTTACGGTCACCTACTACACCGACTTGTGGATCAGCATGAATTCCATGGCTGGGCGTTTCAACACCAGCCATACCTTTGATTGGATAGACAAAGGTCCTTTCTACAATTGCTTGCATTTTTACTCTCCTCTAATGCCACTCGTTGTCCTAATAAAGCCACGCCCGGAGCGGTTTGGAGAACGACCTGATTTTGCGGTCCCAACAAGAATTAACATCTTATCAGGCTGCCTGTTGCCTATAAATACTGGAACGACATCGATTTCACTGTGATTCATAGCGGGATTAATTGAAATGACAAGTGTCTCGATTGGGTCGGAAGCCGACTGTCATCTTAGATTTCTGAGCGTCTGCTTTTGAGAAATTATTGCTGACGGATACAGCTAAATCTCAAATTTTAGAATTTCCCCCTGAATTACCAGGCGATTTCTCCAAAGGAGACACTGAAAAATGCGACCTGAGCTTCTGCCTTCGGCCAACAGCGGACACTGGTGAATGCTAAATACAGGCAAGCCTTCATCATGCTTTTATTTGGATAAAGCACCTGTTCCGGGATTAGTTGGGAATACCCATCCAATTGCTATTGCCAGGCCAAGCTAGCATACTTGCTCCGATATAAGTTCCTCACCTACAAGCAATTCCATGGAACAACAGACACAGAGGCGATTGGCTGCGGTCCTGGCCGCAGATGTAGCTGGCTATACCCGCCTAATGCGTATAGATGAAGAGGGCACCATCAATACCTGGTGGTCATATCGGCGTGAGATTATAGATCCGATAGTGGCAGAGCATTCTGGACGCATCGTAAAACTAACCGGGGATGGTTTTCTGGCCGAGTTTGTCTCGGCGACCAATGCTGTACTGGCTGCCTACGCCATTCAGAAAAGTATCGAGCCTCGCGTAAAAGACATACCCGAAGATAAGCGCATGCTGTTTCGTATGGGCGTTAACCTGGGTGATATTTTTTGGGATGATGAAGACATCTATGGGGATGATGTCAATATTGCGGCACGACTTGAAGGAATAGCCGATCCCGGCTCAATCCTTATTTCGAGAGCGGTATTTGATAATGTGAAACGAGTAGCTCAACTTACATTTGAAAACAGGGGCGAACAAGTCCTGAAAAATATCTCAGAGCCGGTTCAAATCTATCGTGTGGTTGGAGAGCTTGTAAATCATAGCTGGTTGTCCGGCGATCCGGATATTCTTTCTGGCCAGCAACAAGAAATTGATAACCCAAATTCGCTAGCAGTCTTGCCGTTCGCGGTTTTTGGTTCCGATCCCGAGCAAGAGTATTTTTCCGATGGTTTTACCGATGACCTAATAACCGAGCTCGCACGCTTTGGTCAGCTGTTCGTTACGTCACGAAATGCCAGTTTCGCCCTGAAGGATCGAAACGTCGATTTACGCGAAGTTGGTAAGCAATTGGGAGTCGCCTATTGCCTGGAGGGCAGTGTACGAAAAATGGGCGAGCGTGTTCGGATTACATGCCAGCTCATCAATACTCGTAGCGGAGATCATGTTTGGGTGGAAAAATATGACTGTAACCTGGCCGACTTGTTTGATGTTCAGGACGAGATGGCCAAGTCCATTGTTTCTATGGTTGCCGGACGGCTGGAGCACGAATCCTTGGTTGCCGCTAAGAAAAAGAAACCGGCAGATATGTATGCGTATGAGTGCCTACTTCGTGGTCTTGAGCACCACCGGCTGGGGGGTGTGACACAGAAAAATGAAGAGCAGGCGCTTTACTGGTTCGACATGGCAATCGAAAAGGATCCGGAGTACGGTCGCGCTCACGCCTGGCGTGCTTGTGCGTTGTACTCCTTAGCCGACTGGACAGGAGACGATTGTATGGACCAAGGTTTAGCTGCGGGGCGACGAGGTTTGGAGCTCGATGAAAACGAAGCGGATGCTCATCGAATTATGGGATCGATTAGCCTGTACATCCGGGACTTTGATAAGGCTGAATACCATTTCCAGAAGGGCCTTGCCCTCAATCCCAATCATGCCTACATCGTCGGCCGTATGGGTGAACTGTACAATTTTCTGGGGGACGGGGAAAAGGCTCTTGAATACCAGGATCGCGCTAAAAAGCTGGATCCCCTGTTGCCGGCCTATTGCCGTGAACTTGAGGCTGTCGCGTATTACGTCCTTGGAAATTACCACGATACAGTCAGTGTGGTATCACAGCTCTTGCACAAATCGCAGCGCTCTTGTGCGTATCAAGTAGCCGCGCTCAGCCATTTGGGTGACGTAACTGACTTGAGTAAAGCCGTCGAGGAATTATTGATTAGCAATCCGAGTTTCTCCATCAGAAACTTCCTTGGGACAGAATTCTATAAAGATGATGACATTCCGCGGCAACTTGCTAAAGACCTCAAGAAAGCTGGGTTACCTGACACCGTCGCAGCTTGAAGCCCTCCATTTCCTTCGATAAAAGAAGGCTTTTTTACTATTTTCAAGCAGCAAGTGAGAGTCTCTTTTGGGTCGGAAGCCGCCGCTGAAACATCGGATTTGAGGGTCTGCTTTCTCCAAAGGAGACGCTCATAAAATCTTGGTGGGAGGCAATCTTCGGCCAACTGCGGTCATTCGCGGGGTGGTGCATGAACGACTCTGATGTGCCCAAACTCGTCGTTCGCACCTATTCATTCGTGCGTCCACTTCCAGATCAGCAAGTAATACATGCTCGCTTCTACATGGATAACTCTAGATGCGCTTATCCCTTCATCTGAGAAAGTACATCCTCAAGAGTCTTGATTGCTTCAACCTCGCCCTTCTTGGTCAGCTTGTTTCGGTCGATGACCAGCGCTAGGCCTTCCTGGTCGCGATGAATGATACGACCCTTATTCGCGAGATCGTCGTACAAACCCACGACCGCGTAGCTCTGAATGGGCTTGGCAAAGCCTTTGACGGTCAAGGCGTCGCGCTCTTCGGCGAGCACCGTGTCCTTGGCCAGCGAATAGGTCTCATGGCCCAAGAGAATGCCGCCCACCTCGGCTTGTGATTCGAGTCTGGCGGCGAGGTTCACCTCACTGCCGTTTATGGTGTAGTCCATTCGATCTTCGCTGCCGAAGTTGCCGACGGTGCAGAACCCCGTGTTGATCCCGATGCGGATCTGAAAGGGCTTCTCCAGCCCACGGTCCAACCATTCGGACTGCAGCTCCTGCATACGCTGTTGCATGGCGATCGCCATGTTCACACAAGCCCTCGCATCCTCCCTGACGCCGCGGCTTTCCGGGTCTCCGAAGAACGCGGTGATACCGTCGCCAACGTATTTGTCGATCGTTGCCCCGTACTCGAGAGCGACCTTCGACATCTCGGTTAGATAATGATTCAAAAGGTCGGTTAGCTCCTCGGGCTCCAAGCTGTCAGTGATCTCCGTGAAATCAGCAATGTCGGAGAAGAAAATCGTCAGTTTTTTGCGCTTGCTTACGATCTCAACTTCCTGACGTCCGGTGAAGATTGAGTTGTACACCTGAGGCGCGAGGTACTTGGCGAGTTTTGTCGAAAGAGCTTCGAGAATCGCAGACTTCTCAGTGAGGTCCTCTTCCCGTTGCTTGAGTTCTGTAATGTCCGAATAGACCACAACAATACCGCCTTCCCCGGTCCGCTGCTCGCTAAACATCACCCATCGGTCGTTGCCACGCCGGAGTATTTGCGGTTCGCCCGGGTTTCGGTGCTGGTGTAGACGTTCGGCAACCCATTCCTCCACACGTCCTTCCGCATCCTTGATGTAGCCGCCTTCCGCGGCTCGCCGGGCGATACTCTCGAATGGGGTGCCGGTGGGTAGGTCCACTTCGAGGTCATCGTAGAGCAGCTCGCGGTAACTCGAGTTGCAGGCTACCAGCCGATCCTCCGCGTCGTAGCACGCGAAGCCTTCGGGGATGCTCTCGATTGCTTCGGCCAAACGCTGCTCACTACGTATGCAAGCTTGTTCCGCCCGCCTAAGCAACGTGATGTCGTATACCCAGCAAAGCCGCTTCCCACCGGAGAAACCGACATGACCACCCTGATAGGCAACTTGGACGTAGGAGATCAATAAGTTGAGGAGCTGCCCCTGTTTTGTCTTCCAGATCACCTCCTCGTTCAGCAGCTGGCCGCCTCGGTCCCGGAGGAGCCCAACGATCCGAGCCCGATGGTCGGGATCATGCCAGAATCGCCTCGTATCGAAGAGCTTCAATTCCTCTTCTTCATACCCCAACAGCTCACGCAGGCGCCAATTGTGGAAGAGGAGTCTTCCCTCTTCGTCAACGACGATCAACGCGGCGGGGCAATACTCCAGGATCTCACGAAGCTGGTGCTGCTGCTCGGCAACCTGCGCCTCGCGCTGGATCAGCGCGGTGACGTCGTACACCCAGCAAATACGCTTGCCACCGACGAAGCTGATATGTCCGCCGCGGTAGGTCACCTGCACATACGAGATGAGCAAGTGAAGTAGCTGCCCCTGTTTTGTCTTCCAGATCACCTCCTCGTTCAGCAGCTGGCCGCCCCGGTCCCGCAGCACTTCAATGATCCGCGATCGCTGCTCGAGGTCGTGCCAGAATGTACGGGTGTCAATGCGATCGATCTCCTTCTCCGTGTACCCCAGGAGTTCCCGCAGACGTGCGTTATGGAAGAGCAGGCCGCCGTCCTCATCGACAATTACCAGGGCCGCCGGGCAGAATTCGAGCACCTCGCGGTACTGACGTTCTTGCTCGGCGATTTGCACTTCAGCTGTTCGGCTACATCCCACCGGGCTCTCATTTCGCTTGGCCGTTTTTGTCGTGTCAGCACACACCCTAATTTCCTCCAAGCTACTGCTCTGAAAAGAGTTTACTAGTTAGAGAAGAAATTAATTTTTGCATCAATCAATCCCATATGAGAATGGTTATTAATCTATTGATAAACAAAACTGATAAATCTCAATATTAGAAAGCCTAAGTTATTCTTTGGGTACTGTATTGACGTATATCAAATTTCAATTGGGTGAGTGTCTCAGTTGGGTCGGAAACAGACCCTCATCCGTAAATTCTGGGGGTCCGTTTTCGGGAATAAGTCGCCAATCTGCCTGAAAAGCTCTTGGTTAGGCAAGTAATTGAGATATCAACTTTATTTCTGATCTCGTTCCACTATCTGCCTGGATCGCGAGAACAGTATTCGATGCCGACCACTGCGAGACGCACCGCCCCGTCAATTACGTTCGTGTTTTGTCCGATGCTCACGAACCTCCCCCGATGGAAAATTCATTCGTCGCCAATTCCCAGGCCGCGATCAAAACCACGACCATTAACGACGCAGCCATCACGATATTGACCAGGCGGTGGCGCGACGGTGGCATCTCCAGCCGATGCAAAACGATGCCGGCCTGTAACCAGGTGAAGTGAATCGGAATCCAGATGGCGTTTAAGATCATCAGTTTTATCGCAACCTCGATCAGCAATGACGACGGATAAAATGGAAAATTGGAGAACAGGAAGGTATTCACCGCGTAAGCCTTGGGGTTGACGAACTGCAACAGCGCGCCGGTGCCGAATCCGGGCGCGCTCTCGGTACGACCGAAACGAATCGAGGTGCCAGCAGCGGCAACACGCAAGGCCAGGTATCCCAGGTAACAAAGCGAGGCGACGCCGAGCACCAGCCTAAGACCCGGAATCGTCAGCAACAGCGCCCATAAACCGCTGATCACGAGCAGGCCAACCATCAGGTTACCGAACCAGAGCCCGCCGATGTATCGCACCCCCGGACGAAAACCGTAACCGGCACCGACGCCTGCCGCCGACAGCACGCCGGGACCCGGTGTAATGATCAGAAAAAATACAGCTGATGCAAATGCAAACACGAAAACTCCCCGGCCGGGCGGCTTAGCTCGACGTCAGCAATGCCGCCATTGTAGGGCAGGGTCGTCCACGAGGGTACAGCCAGGCGTCCGCTATGGGTCGTAAGCCGCTGCTCACCCCGAAGATTTGGGCGTCCGCTTTCGGGTCGATTCTGGGCGGCTTCGCGTCGCATTTCTCGAGGTCGGCCCCTCCCGAATCGGGGATAAGCGCCCCCGGAGCACAAAATCGACGTAAACCGCCCCGTCGGGCTTGACTCGAACCCCGCTCGACTATTTAATACGCGCTTCCGCATCCCAAGCCCAGGTAGCTCAGTCGGTAGAGCAGAGGACTGAAAATACAGGGAACCCGCGCGGAAAGTCCAAGAATCGTAACAGATTTTTCTCACCCCTCTTTCGCTCGCCCGAGCTATCCCCGAACTTAATCCCGGATTGACCTCCCGAAGTTTATGGCGTATTGCGTTTGAGCTATGCGGAAACTCCGAACGCCGTCAACGAGCTACGGAAATTTGAGGTGTTGTGGTGTGACCGAGCCGCCCGAACGAGGACCGAACCGATGACCGGCCCCCGCTAATTTTTACCTCCGGCGATCATTCATAGCCGGGGTGGGGGGGGGTGGCAAAATTCGAAAAAGCGGACGCTCAGAAATTTTCGATGAGCGGCGGCTTCCGACTGTCAGCTCAACCGATCGACGCAACACATGTATTAAATCGTTCTGCTGGGGTATCAAAGCCTAATGTCTTGCGTGGTCGTTCATTTAACTGACGTGCCACCCCATTTAGCTTTGCTTGCGAGTGTATCGATAAATCGGTTCCTTTTGGAAAGTACTGCCGCAACAATCGATTAGTGTTCTCATTAGAACCTCGTTGCCATGGACTGCTTGGATCACAAAAATAGACCTGGATATCTGTGTCTAAGGTAAAACGCTGATGATCCGCCATCTCACTGCCGCGATCCCAGGTCAATGACTTATACAACTCGTTCGGCAGTTTCTTTGCCTGCTTGATTAGTGCATTAATCACCGTCTCGGTTTCCTTGCCGGAGACCTTTGCCAGCATCACATAACGGGGCAGATGATGGTAGTGGATGGTGGTAACTGCATACAGGAAACGAAGGGACCTTAAAAGCACTATTATTAAGCTGCCAAGCGTAACCATTGCCGGTGCCGTCGTGTGTCGTGGGTGGGCCGCTTTTAGTCGCTTAACAAATTACAATCTTCTGCATTCCAGCCGATCGAAACTGGATCGCCTTCTTTGAAACCGAAGTCTTGATCAATCCGACTTCCGACACGGCAGACGATGGAATCTTTCTCAGCCAGGTTCACTTCCAGCTCGGTTACGTCTCCCAGATATAATTTCCCGATGATCTTGCCATCGAATTTATTGTCGGCCTGCCACTCCCAGTTCCGAGGGAATATCTGGACTGTTTCTGGTCGAATCGAAAAACTGGTAGCTGCACCGGAAGACAGTTCTCGATTGTTATGGCTGATTACCGCGATTCCCGACTCGGTGTCAATCTGGGCGGTACCCGCAGGTGCGCGATCTACTGCTGCCCCGACCACGGCGGTGACTCGACCAGAGTAAATGTTGCTAGCCCCCATAAAATCCGCCGTAAATCTAGTCCGGGGACTCTCAAAGATTTCCTGCGGACTTCCGATCTGTTCGAAATTCCCGTTTCGCATCACCGCAACCCGGTCCGACATGCTCATAGCCTCTTCCTGGTCGTGAGTCACGTAGACAAAGGTAATATCGACTTCCTGTTGAATCCGGCGAAGTTCTATTTGCATTGTCTTTCTAAGCTTTCGGTCCAGGGCTCCCAGGGGTTCATCCAGTAGTAATACCCTGGGGCGTAAAATCAGGGCCCTTGCCAACGCGACGCGTTGTTGCTGGCCGCCACTGAGTTGATCGGGGCGACGCGCTCCGAAGTCTCCCAGGTGTACCAGCTCCAGAGCTTCCGCCACCATCTTTTCGACCTCTGGTTCCGGTGTCCGCCTGGATTTCAGGCGTAAACCGAAAGCGATGTTGTCTTTAACGGTCATATGAGGGAATAGAGCGTAATTCTGGAAAACAATATTGGAACTGCGCTCATAAGGAGGACGGTCATTGACCTTTTCTTCACTGATGAAGATATCGCCGCTATCGGGCGTCTCCAGGCCCCCAATCAGCCTCAAGGTCGTAGTCTTCCCACAGCCACTGGGCCCGAGCAGCGAGAAGAATTCGCCTTCCCCAATAATCAAACTCAGATCGTTTACGGCGACCACATCATCGTATCGCTTTACAACGTGTATCAGTTCAACACTTGCATCTTGTTTCGTCATACTCTTCGCCTTTCTAACAGGAGCCCGATTACGACCAGGATCAACGGTACCACGACGATCAGGGTCCCGAGCGCGTTGATCACCGGGGATACGCCGAGTCGAATCATGGAAAACACCCGGATCGGCAGCGTGGAGGAGCCTACACCGGAGACAAAGAAGGTAATCACGAAGTCGTTAAATGACCAGGGGAAGGTCAGTAACGCAGCCGCCAGGATGCCCGGCTTTAACAGGGGTAATGTCACTTTACGCATGGTTGTCCATTCATCGGCCCCAAGGTCCATCGCGGCATCTTCCAGGCTCCGATCGATTCGCTGCATACGGGCGATTATCACCAGCGTGGTGAGAGGAATTGAGAACGAGATATGAGCCAGAAGAATCGTAAAAACACCGAGTTCCAACTTGAGAAAGGTATAAAACAGCAACAGCGAAACGCCTATGACGAGGTCGGGCATGATCAGCGGGATATAGAGAATACCCTGATACAATGCCCTGCCGAAAAAATTGTAGCGGTACAGGGTAAACGCCGTGATCGTTCCAATGGCCGTGGATATCAACACGCTAGGAATCGCCACCATCAAGCTCACCTTTAAGGCGGCCTGAATATTCTTATTTTCAAGTACGGCCTGATACCACTTTAAAGTAAATCCTTCCCAGCTCACGCCGTATTCGGTGGGCGTGAAGGAATATACGATTACCACCAACAAAGGCGCGTACATGAAGACGAATAATAAAAAACATCCCAGGGATAGAAGGCGAGGTGAGGTCTGCTTCATTGTTGCTCCTGGAAGGCATCCTTACCGCCTCCAACTCGCATGTAAACATAGAGCAGGAGCAGGGTCATCGCTAACAGCAGCAGGGAATATGCCGATCCCAGTGGCCAGTGCCGCAGTCCGAGGAATTTCAGTGAGATGAACTTTCCGATCATCATCGCCTTGGCCCCACCGAGCAACTCTGGAATCAGGTATTCGCCCATAGCTGGTGTAAATACCAGCACCGACCCACTTAGCATGCCACCTTTGGTTAACGGCAGGGTGATCTGGAAAAAGCGCTCTCTCGCGGTCGCTCCCAGATCGGCAGCCGCCTCTAAAACCGAACGGTCCAGTTTCTCGAGCGAGGCATAAAGGGGCAGGATCATAAATGGCAGGTAGGTATATACGAGACCGATCAGCACCGCCGTTTCATTGTGGAGCATGGGTACAGGGGTATCGATCAAATGGAGGCTGATCAGAAAGTTGTTGATCAGGCCGTGGTCGGATAACAGGGAGATCCAGGCATAAATTCGCACCAGGTAACTGGTCCAAAATGGCAGTATGATCAGGAACATCAAGAAGTTCTTGTGCTTGCCACCGTAGAAGGCAATCCAGTAGGCGATCATATACCCCGCCATCAGGCAGATGGCGACCGTCAGGGCCGCCAACTTGAATGAACGGGCGAAGATCTTGAGAAACAACGGATCCAGAATCTGCTGATAGCTATCCAGAGAAAACTCGTACAGGATAGTCCCCCAGGGCCCGCGAGTCAGAAAACTGTAATACACTACGATTCCCATCGGGATCAGCGTGAAGATCAGCAACCAGAAAGCCGATGGACTCAGGTTTGCGCCTATCCTGAAAGAAGGGTGGTTTCTGAAAAAGTGGAGGAGAGATCTTCTCAACGTATACACATCAAATAATTTTGGTTCCAGACTAAAGCCATCGCTGGTGGTGGTCTATCCGGCTGAACGGCGCGCTTAATGTTCGGCTAACCTTTCGAAACAAAATTGAACCTCCGGCTCTCCGATTCCGGAGGTTCAGCCGCCGTTTCACTAGGTCGTGAAGCTTCCCTTTATAAATGACCCCGACTCTTCTCAGGATGCTAATAAGCGGGTCCAGATGTCATCGTAGATCGGTAAAACGTGATCCGGAATAACACCAAGAAAATCGAGTCGCGCAAGATCCTCATCTGTCGGGTAAATTGCCGGATTTTGGGCGGCCTCTTTGCTTACATATTTCTTAACCGCCACATGATTAGGCGTAGCGTAGCCGCCTGCATCCGCATTTCTTGTCGACACATCCGGCCTGAGCATGTAATTGATAAAGGCTTCTGCGGTAAACTTGTGCGGTGCATCCTTGCCGATCGCCAGGTTATCGAACCATGCGGTTCCGCCCTCTTTGGGTAGTAGCCATTCAACATTCTGGTTCTCTCTAGTGGCTCTGACGACTTCCCCGTTCCACTCGTGGCCGACAATAATGTCTTCGGTAATCAGGGCTTTGCTCTCGTCTGCCCCGGGATAGAAGGCTTTCACGTGGGGTTTTATTTTCATCAACACATCGCCGGCTTCCATCAACTCATTCTTATTATGGCTGTTAATCGAGTACCCCAGATATGCCAGAGCGGTAGCCATGACCTCTTCCCTTTCGTCCGTAAATCCGAGCTTCCCGGAGTAACGTTCCGGTCCGCTTTCAAACATGAGTGCCCAGCTGTCTAAATTGGGATCGCCTTTGGTGTACTTGGTGTTGTGGGCCAAAGCGGTCATCCCCCAAAGATAGGGCACCGTATATTTGTTACCCGGATCGACCGAGGTATTAAGAAACGACGAAGAGATGTTTTTCAGATTCGGGATGTTTTCATGATTCAAAGGGGCCAGAAGTCCTTGGCCAACATGAATAGGCACAAAATTGTGCGTGGGAAGTACGATATCATATCGTGAACCGCCGGCCTGGAGTTTTGCCAGTAGATGTTCGTTTCCCGGGTAGGTGTCATAAATTACCTTTACATTGAACTCCTTTTCAAAATCGGGAATGGTATCCTCGTGAATGTATTCCTCCCAGTTGTACACAAACAGTTCCCCACCTTCTTTCTTGATCTTTTCGAGCACCTTCTGGGGCGGTTTTTCCGCCGCGAAGGCTTTATTGTGCAGCACCAGGATATCCAACAAGAAAACCGTAGAAATACCCAATGCCGTCCCTCGGCGTATGAAATCCCGGCGGGTTATGCGCTCTTGAGACAGGCCTTCTACCAGGGTATCTAGTTGTTTTTGGTTCTTTCGGTCATATATTTTCATGGCAATTTTCCTCGCTTTTATGGTTTCGTTGTATTGTCTCTCAGTTTTACGGTCTCTCAGTGTATAATTCCCCAATCGTATAGTCTATCGGTTCAATAATTGATACTGCCTGAGTTTTCTAGACACTTTCCTGGTTCTTAAAATATCTCTGTTCATACACTGTTAGTGCAACCCTATTGTAATGCGTGTGCCGTCGCTTGGGGTTATAGAACATCTCGATATATTGAAACATAGCATGCCGAGCATCTGCACAGGTTTTATATTTTATTCGCCTGATTTTTTCTTTCTTTAAATTTGCAAAGAAGATTTCTGCAACGGCATTGTCATGACAGTTACCACGGCGACTCATGATGGTTTCCATATTTAACGCTTTCAGTGGTTTTTTTACACCGATAGCTGGTGTACTGTGATCCCTGGTCTGAATGCAACATCACTATGTTACTCGGCTTACGCCGCCAATAGGCCATTGTCAGCGCATCAAGTACCAGATCTTCAGTGACTCTTGGAGACATGGACCAGCCCACGATATTGCGGCGAATAAATCCATTACAGCTGCATTCCAACCCATAGATTAAAGAAACTATGGATATGACAGTTCATCCGTGGGCAGGCTCAGACAGTAAATCGGCATTTTATAGGCAGATTCGTTTTTTACCGACGAAGTGCAACCATTGTATTCTCAGATTACCCAACCGGTACTGATTCTATGGGGAAAAGAAGACACATGGATACCATTAGATCAAGGCAAGTTGTTGCATGAAATGATCCCAGGCCCTCTGTTTCATATCATCCCGGAGGCCGGTCATCTTGTAATCGAAGAGCAGCCCGAATTACTTGCCGAAAAGATTCAGTCATTTTTATTAAATGAGTAATTCACATAACAAGCACATACAGTCGGACTGCAAAACCGCTGCTCACTTTGTTGACCACTAACGGGGGACGCTAACGACAGCTCTGGGCACATAACGACGAATAGTATTTAAATGCTCTATCATCAGGTATTTCTCAGCACCGGTCATTCCAGATCAGGAGTTAATCGGCAAATTTCGGCACGCAGGAGTCATACGAAACCTAGGTGATACAATCGGTTTTTTCTGGGGTTTTACAGAATCCTATAAACAAATTCTATTTCCTGAATTTTCAACCTGTAAATGGAACCAACTGCTAGGATTGCTTACCCCAAGCTGTTTTATCTAAGTTGCTACACGTAATTGGCTTAAACATTTATCGAGCGCGGAAATAAAAAAATCTACATGCTCCGGCTGAAAAACCAAACTGGGGCGTAATTTTAAACTATTTCCTGATGGGCCTGATCTGCCAATTAACACGCCTTGATCGCGCATTAATTCTACTAGCTCTTTGGTTTCATCTGCGGCTGGCACCTTTGTTTCACGATCTTTAACAAATTCTACAGCGGCTAACATACCACGCCCGCGCACATCACCAATTGAGGGTTGGGTTTCTGCCAGTTTGCGTAATCGATCACGTAAGTAGTCGCCAGTGCTATTGGCATTGTCTATAAGATTTTCGTTTTCAATCACATCCATTACTGCCATACCAGCAGCGCAAGAAACGGGGTTACCACCAAAGGTGCTAAACAAACCGGTTTCTTCAGTAAAGCTATCCAGTAATTTTTTACTAGTGACGACTATACCTAAAGGAAAACCATTACCAACCGGTTTGCCCATTGTCACTATATCCGCTTTTAAACCTTGCGCCTCAAAACCCCACCATTGACCGACTCGACCAAAACCAGATTGCACTTCATCAGCAATGACTAAACCACCCGCGGCGCGTACTTTTTCTCCTACTAATTTTAAATAACCATTGGGTGGATCAATTACACCGCTAGAACAAAAAGCACTATCAACCATAAAGCAGGCAGTTTTGTTGCCACTGTTTTCTAATTGTTGAATGGCCTCGTCGGCATCAGCCGCGTAAAGCTCAGCCATATTTTCTTTGCCTGCGTGAGGCCCACGATAAGGACAAGGTGCAGTTAATGTAGCTACATGGGGCGGTGTCTCAGCTTCCTGCTCTTCCGGTGATAATTGGATAATGGCATCACTTATACCGTGGTAAGCATCTTCTATGACAATGGCACCACTATGACCAGTTATGAATTTAGCGATTTGCCAAGCCACATCATTAGCCTCGCTGCCAGAATTAAAAAATATGCACGCGTCTAATTGATCAGGAAGTAAATTTGTTAAGCGTTCTGCATAATCCAAAATAATTTTGTATAGATAACGAGTATTAGTATTTAGCACTTTGGCCTGTCGACCAATTGCTTTTGCTACATGGGGATGACAGTGCCCCACTTGCGGTACGTTGTTGTATAAATCCAGATATGCTTTACCATCCGCACCGTATAACCATGGTCCACGACCACGCTCAATGTGCAAAGGTTTTTTAAAAAAGTGCCACAGGTTATCACCTAACAACTGGTTACGTTTAGTCAGAAGTTGTTGTTCATTTTCCTGATCAAGCTCTCTTTGTTCACCAACAACAGGGCTGTACGTTGGAAAACGACACGCTTCACGAAACCATTGGGTAATCTGTTCACGACCCAGCGTGACTAAATTATCCAGAAGGTCCCAGTAATCTTCTATGTTGTCTATGTGCGCGGGTTCTGCAGGTCGCATGGCTGAACGCCAGGCGGTTGTCACAACTGAAATACCTATGCGGATTAATATAGCGTCGTACAGTAAATCAATTTCTTGCTCTTCCAATTCCACTACGCTATCAAAACTGGCGATGACATCACACATTTGCCCAACTACATCATCATTTTCAAGCGTTATCATGCCATGAGCAGACACGGCCACATCCATAATTAATGGAGCATAAACCATGTCACCAAAATCGATAAAGCCAGATACTTCGTTGGGTCGTTCATTTTCAACTAGCACATTGTAATTGTGTGCATCTTGATGAATCACTTGATGCCGTAAATTTTTATACTTATCCATGCAGTGTTCATTCACGTAGTCAAAAATCTGCTCCAGTTGTTGCCGAGCTTTCTTGTCGGGGACATGATGGATGTGTTCTCGATAAACCATAAACTTCATGTTATCCCAGGGATGCACATGTGCTGAGTGTGGATGAAAATAACTGCGCAAGGCTAACCCCAACTTTGCTAGCTCACTGCCCACGGAGCGACGCATTGTTTTGGTATTAAATTCCAGATCATCACCAACCACATTGCCGGGCAAAAAACTTAACACCCGTACAATATGTTCGTCGCTGCCTTTACCTTTTACGACAATGCACAGCTCATCTGTTTGGGTGTGAATAATACGAGGCACAGGCACAGAAGGATTGCGTTGTTCAATATGCAACAATGCTTGGGTTTGAAAATCAATAGTGCCGTAATCATCATTGCGATTAGAAATCTTAATAACGAATTTTTCTTTGTTAGCCGTAGTGATTATAAAACTTTGGTCACGCTCGCTTTCAATCTCACTAAACCTGCCTTCGAGGGCAAAATGTTCTTTAACCATTTGCTGAATTTCGCTCATGGAGAAAGTAGGGACATTCCGATCTAAGAGATGTTCGATGCTTCTAGCATTTTTCATGGATACATATACTCACTCTAGACGGTGAACCGTACCGGTCATATCTGCCGGGAGCAAGCGAGGTTTTGATCTGTCACGAGGTGAGGAATAACCATGAATAATAATTTAGGACAGAAACTCAAGTCCATGTTAGGCCTTGAGAATGTGTTACAGGGCGATCGAGTCGAGTCGAGAAATCCCGGATATTGCAGCGATAGCATGAAGGCCGGCATTGTGCTATTGCCACGTTCAACAGCGCAGGTAGCCGAGATCTGTGCATTTGCGCATGACCAGAATATCGCATTGATCCCCCACGGTGGACTGACGGGGCTGGTGGATGGCACCGCTAGCGAGCCAGGGCAAATCATTGTTTCGTTTGAAAAAATGAACAAAATTCTGCGCGTCGATCCTGACCAGGCTATTGTCGAGGTCGAGGCAGGGGCAACCCTGGAAGCAATCATCGAAGCCGTCGACGAATATGGACTCATGCTCGGCATCGATATTCCGTCCCGTGGCTCGTGCGTGGCTGGCGGGCTAGCCAGCACCAATGGCGGCGGTGTACGTGTTATTCGTTACGGTATGGCTCGTGAAAATATTCTCGGTATCGAATGTGTTTTACCGAACGGGCAGATTATTGACAGCACCAACACCTTGCTTAAAAACAATACCGGATATGATTTGAAACATTTATTCATCGGCGCCGAAGGCTCGTTAGGATTGATAACCCGGGTCGTATTTCGTTTGACGCCGAAACCATCTTCGCTGAGTACCGCGTTGATTGCCTGCGCCAGCCTCGAAAATATGATAAAGCTGCTGACACTAGTACGGAACCGCCTCGCTGGAAATTTACTTTCCTTTGAGGCCATGTGGCCAGAGTACTATCACTTGACTACGGCACAACCCGGCTTTGGAAGAAAGCCTATCGAGGACGACTACGAAGTTTATGGTGTTGTCGAAGCCGGTGGATGGGGCGACCAGATTGCCGCCGATTCACTCGAGGCGGTGCTTGCAGAGGCATTCGATAGCGGGCTGCTGGAGGATGCAGCGCTCGCTAGTTCGGAGGCAGAGAGGCAGTCAATATGGCGCGCACGGGAGGACAGCGACGCAATCGAGTTCGGCTTCGATCACTGCCTTACCTACGACGTCGGTTGCGAAATTCAGTACCTGCAAAAACTGGTCTCGAAGCTTCGTGAAAATTTTTCAAGCAAACATCCAGGTATTACGCTCTACGTTTTCGGGCATCTTGGAGATGGTAATCTGCATTTGATGCTGGGCCTTGGTGACGATGAATTCCCGGGCCGAGACCCGATAGATCGGACGATATACGATACGCTCGGTGAATTTCCGAATAGCACAATATCTGCAGAACATGGCATCGGACTCGAGAAAAAGGCTTTTCTCGGCCGATCGCGAAGTGATGCCGAGCTAGACCTGATGAAAATGCTGAAGTCATATATCGATCCAAAAAATATACTGAATCCCGATAAAATCTTCAGCCTTTCCTGACCGGTATCGATATGAGTAAATCAAAAGCTCCCACTGTCAAAAAGACTTGCGGCGAAGTGTTGGTCGAGCTTCTCGAAACCTATGGTATCGACACCATTTTCGGCATTCCCGGCGTGCATACCGTGGAACTTTATCGCGGTCTGCCGAATACCGGCATTCGCCATATCACCCCGCGCCATGAACAGGGAGCAGGGTTCATGGCGGACGGATATGCCCGCGCCTGTGGTCGACCGGCCGGTTGCTTCATTATTTCGGGTCCCGGGATGACCAATATAGTTACCGCCATGGGACAGGCCTACTCGGATTCGATTCCGATGCTGGTCATATCCAGCGTCAATAGTTCCCATGAGCTGGGCCTGGGAGAAGGCCGTTTGCACGAGTTACCGAATCAGCGCGCGCTGGTGAGCGGCGTTTCCGTTTTCAGCCATCGTGTGATGCGGGCTTCCGAACTGCCCTCGGTGCTGGCGCGGGCCTTTACCGTTTTCGACAGTGCGCGCCCGGGACCGGTTCACATCGAGTTACCCCTCGATGTGATCACTGCATCCGGAGAAGAGATATACCGGCCTGCGCACCGAACTATTTATCGACCTGGACCCGATCCCAAAGCCATTTTGCGGGCGGCAGGGTTGTTACGCGGCGCTAAAAATCCGATCGTGGTGCTGGGCGGCGGGACCGTCGATGCGCCAGACGAGGTGGGCGCCCTGATCGATCGGCTCGGCGCCCCGACCCTGTTGACTATAAACGCCAAGGGCATGTTGCCCTGGGGACACGCGCTCAACCTGGGCAGCACCATGCCACTGGCACCGGTACTGGATGCCTTGCAGTCAGCTGACGTAGTGCTGGCGATTGGCACCGAACTCGGAGAGACCGATACGCTGCTATTTTACGATCAACTCAAGATCCAGGGCCAGGTGATACGAATCGATATCGAAGCCGAGCAGTTGACGCGCAACGTGCTGCCAAGAGTCGGCATTTGCTGTGATGCACGATTGGCCATGGCTGCGTTGTTTGACGCACTCGACGATTTCGAGCCCGATCTGGCAGTGAGCCAGGCCCGCGTGGCAGAGTTGCGGCAGTCATCCTTCGACCTGGTCGCGCCTGATTACAAGTTACATCATCGCTTTCTGAGTGCCATCGCAGAAGCTTTGCCCGATGTCGTTATCGTTGGCGATTCCACGCAGCCGGTCTACGGCGGTAATTTTACCTATGAGCCCGATACGCCGCGCAGTTATTTCAATTCTTCGACCGGTTACGGCACATTGGGCTATGGCTTACCCGCTGCCTTCGGCGCCAAGCTGGCTCGCCCGGATCGCCCGGTGGTTGCCCTGATCGGCGACGGCGGAATCCAGTTTACCCTCAGCGAACTGGCAACCGCGGTTGAACTGGGTCTTCCTGTACCGGTGCTGATCTGGAATAACCAGGGTTATGGTGAAATAAAAAAGTACATGGTAGAACGGGAAATCCCGCGAATCGGGGTCGATATATATACTCCTGATTTTCAAACGCTAGCACGGGGTTTTGGCTGTCATGCAGTGCTCGTAGAGAGTTATGCGCAGTTAGGCGATTGTTTGCGGGAAGCGATAGTGGCCGATCGACCGACGGTCATTGAAATTGTCGAGTCTGATATCAGGACCTGGTGAATCCTGGCGCGGGATTGGCGCAATCACTATTTTTCTGTACCTGCAATTAAGCCCCAAATCCCTTCGCTGCAATTCAGGAAAATGCGTGAGAGTCCGTTCATGGCCGAATCGAGAAGCTCAGCTGGCGAGATTGAGCGTCTCCTTTGGAGAAATTTTCTGGTTATGGAGGGGAAAATTCTTAAACTTTGGATCTGGCAGAATCTATCGCCAATAATTTCTCCAAAGCAGACCCCCAGATTTCGGAGTTAGGGGTCTCTTGTCGACCCAAAGGAGGCCCTCACAACCGTCGTACTCAGCGGCAAATTAGGTGAATGGTGGCATCTTGTCCAACTTCATGCGGTTGTGATTTTCTGCATTAAAATCGATAAATAGTACTAAATAGTTGCCGGTGCCGCGGAAATGCTGGGTCTTTCGTTTGAGATGGGTGCTTTCATTGCGGGTATAAGCCTGGCAACAGTACCCATTGCACTGGTGATTGCAGAAGAGCTTAAGCCACTGCGTGATTTCTTCCTGATACTGTTCTTCTTTTC
>Ga0255052_10000575_pt1 | contig 29409 bp, 25 predicted proteins | sample JV7_2_21_MG_FD_188632 | JGI IMG/M metagenome (GOLD analysis project Ga0255052, IMG submission 188632) | Seawater microbial communities from Jervis Inlet, British Columbia, Canada - JV7_2_21 | ecosystem: Environmental > Aquatic > Marine > Inlet | place: Canada: British Columbia | collected...
ACACCGTTTAAAAGACTCAGGGTTTGTAATTGGTGACGTAGATCATTGCCTGTGGCGTCGAGAAAGCGGGATTTGGCATTTCTCGCCCGATCGGCTTCTTGCTCAGCCCTCTGCAACTCCTTTTCCTGTTTTAGTCGTTCGGTGACGTCGTGACCGACGTTCAGGTACCCGACAGCCTTTCCGGCAGCGTCGCTAAGTGTCGTCCCATGCCACTCAATCTGACGCTGCTCGCCTTCTTTGGAGATAATCAATCTGCTGGCAGGCGTGTCCACCACTTGTCCTGGTCCCTCGTGCAAGAATTCGGGATTGACCGGCTGGCTGTCTTTTGGCGTAAAGGCCTCGAACCAGTATTTGCCCAGCACTTCCCCGGCACTGTAGCCTGATACCTGCTCAAGGTAGGGATTGATTCCCGTGATTCTGCCGTTGGGGTCGAGTAGGAGTACGACAGCAGGCGCTGTTTGGAATAATGTGTCTGAGAAGTTCTTTTGCATGCGCAAAGCGTCTTCTGACTTCCTACGTTTCGTATAGACGAGCCAGCAACCCACGATCGCCGTCAACCAGATCGCAGCCAATGCTAGAAGTCGATTCGCCACAACCATCCATGGAATGCCGGCGGGTTCAGACCAGAGAAACCCGAGTATCGTGAGAATCGATACCCCGCCGGCGACGACAATCGCATACTGCCATCGGGGCAGCCATAGAGATATCAGAACCACTGCAACATAGGCGACGCCTGCGGCGACACCTAATGGCAGCGAAGCAATGTCGATGATGAAAATCGCGGCAGCTAACAGACTGCAGCCCAGGACGATCAGCACAATAGTACGATTTGAGAGATCTGTGGACAGTTCGACAAGCGCTTTGGTCATTTTCGAGATTTTCCCGGCCTGGCGATTTCATCCGTGTGCAAGCACGTGTTCGTAACCACCACGCTTCTACTATCTACAACGTAATGTTCACGTAGGGGTATACGTATTAGCCGAAAAGTTCAATGCTCTGCGCTGCCGGTTATTGCGTATGAAAGAACTCTGCGGTACCGTGATGCGGGCAGACTGTACGTACAATCCGAGAGGACGTACCGTCGTCTGTCTTGCTAATCTTTTGTCACAGTTTGCGCAGGAGTTTTTTTATGAAGCTTCGAATTCGCGGTGACACCATGCGCTTTCGCCTGAAGCGTGGTGAGGTCGACCAGATCGCGGCGGGGACAAGTATTTCGGAAGAAACGCACTTTCCTGGTTCGGTTCTGACATATCGTCTGGATGTATCCGAGGACAATGATATCTCTGCGAGTTTCGACAACGGCAGTCTCGTTGTCAATGTGCCAAAATCAAAAGTGCTGGATTGGGCTGGCACCGATGAAGTGTCTTTGTACGCGGAACAGAAACTCCCAGGTACTGGCATCCTCTCCTTGCTCATCGAAAAGGATTTCCGGTGCATCGAGCCTGGACATCACAGAGACTGCGAAGATGACGAAGATACGTTTCCGCACCCACGTGTCCAAGCTACGGGTAGCTGACACGCTTTCGAGGTATCTTTGGGGTTTTTACCCGCTCTAGGGGTAGATGCTCGCGCCCGGAGCGCCCTGTTGGGTGGGAATTCCAATTTTGAGGGGAACTTCGTTGATTTCCGAGTCTAGTCAATCGTGATGGTTTAGTTGCCGTGATCTAGAGATCAATCAATGAGAAACTGGTTACAGCAGGCGTGGCGTCCCGATATCGTGCGTCGCGGAGTAAGAGTCGCACTGATCGTTGGAACTATTCTTACAGCCATTAATCAAGGCGACGTTTTAGCCAGCGGCGCGATCACGCCCAGTGTTTTGACAACAATCCTGTTGAATTACTGCGTACCGTATTTTGTATCGACATACGCCGATCTTGAGGCGCTCGCCTGCCAGCAGCGTCAATGGAACCAGAACAAGTAATATTGCCCGCCTGTCGTCCATCAAGGACACAAGAAAGCCAATCGAATCCGTCGACATAGCCATCTTGGTGGGGTTAGCCCAGAGGCGTTTGAGCGTGCCTCGTTTTGAGGCTCGGCAGTGTCCACAGAACCAAGGGAAGTCCACAAATCAAGCTACGATCGAGCATCAAATCACAGTAGATATATATACCTATTATGTTGGCTACACGCTGATGAGTTTAGGAAACTTCATGAACAAAGGAAGTCGATTTACATTGCAACTCCTGGCTATCGTTTTCTTCTTGCTGGCCATCGCTGGCGTACTCGCCACACTCTTTGCCGTATCTGGCTCCGGTCGGTCACCTGGTCTGTTTTTCGCCATTGCCCTCGCTGGCGTCGGAAAATGGCTTTGGGGAAGGAGTCAAGGAAAGTCGGCACGAGAAACGTTCGGGCGTGCAATAGAGGTTGCGGACACCGGCAGCACATCGGAACGCTCCACGACGGCGGAAAGTTGATCCGAAACCAGAGCGCAACCTCAAAGCTCGTAGACTGCAAAGCAGCCATTGATCGGCCGCGCCACAATTGGGGCCTAAAAACGCCGAATATTGTCCGCTGACTGAGCGCCTTAACGTAAGGCAACAGGTACTAAATTCGCGTGCACAATTGCTGACGAAACTGTGAATTCGTATCGATGAATCAGACCGCCGCAATGCGATCGTTTGCAATGAAATTGTTAGCGCGGCAGCTAAGCAGAGGGACATCGGCGCAAAATACTTGCTAGAGAGATATCAACGCAGACACATGCGAATGACAAAGCCCATGTTCCACGGTACCAATGAAATCGTCAAATTTTTCACCGATGACCGTCTACCAGCAAAACTGCCGAGAAAGATCACCTTGAGGCTAGCCAACAGGATTCCGCCGATCAAGCAGGTGATACAGAACAAACTTACTGAAACTACGCGTCATAACCGCTTGCTTCCGCCATTGATCCGGCTGCGGTGATTTGTATCTTGATGGTCCGGTTCGCCGCAAAGTAATTCGTGATCACGCAGAATGCCCGAAGCGCCTAGCCAAGTGGAGTAAGAATGGCGCGCCCGGAGAGGTTCAATCTCCCGACCGGGCTGTCGATGCCAATGTGGCAACCGAAAAGAAAATCTCAAGGACAACACAGTTCGAAGTTAGGTCATTGACCTGTAACTTGTTGATATAAAAGAAGAGCTGTTAGGGCGCCTGTTGCACATATTGCACGACAATGCACAACCGGGCATCACTCAAACACGCAAATATCCCGCAAGCCACGACGACTTCTGACAGATTGTTGCGGACCTAACTTAATCGGATATGGTTTCGAATCGAAAGACGAGGCGCATTTTGGAGTCACTGAAGGCTTGTCTTTATCGCTTCCAGAAACACCGCATCGTGCCGACCTAATTGCTCTGTGCTGGCAACTTGTATTCCATCACGATCAAGCAAGATAATCCTGGTCGTATGATTAAACTCACCATCGGGAAGTTGCTTGTATCGAACGCCAAAAACGCCGGCGATGGAACGCAGGTCACCTGGCTGAGACCTAACCATTGCCCACCGACTAGTATCGACGGAGTGCCGATCCTGCGTTTCATGTAATTTCTCCGGTGTGTCCCGTTCCGGATCGATACTAATTGTCAATACGCGGAGGTCCGCGCGCTCTTCGGCCGAGAGTTTCGATTCCGTTAACTTGATTGTACTGATGAGCATCGGGCACACGTGGGGGCAGCTGGCATAAAACATAGTAATCAGAACAGGTTTGCCCCTGTACCGATCCAACCCTGTAATCTCTCCAAACTGGTCTTCAATAGAAACCTGCAAGTTATAAACAGAATTCGACGGCAACGTAATTCCGTCCAACGATTGGGCAGTCGACATATTCACCAACCGCATACATAGCGCCACAAACAACGCAGGCCCTGCAACCCAATTCCTGTTATTCACTGACTGATCTCGCCCTGTCGCGCACAGCGAAAGCCCAGATTACGTGTCGTGTATCGCGCCTCAAGCGCACTGAGCATCGCAACACGCATCAAAACAGCATAATTTTCTTTCTCCTCCATGGAAATTGCGCCGGCGCCACAGAATTGTAATTCGTCTGCACCACCTTGCTCGCGGTTATCGCCGCTGACCAGGAACGAATTAAAATCATCGACCCATTCCCAGACCAGCCCGTGAGCGTCGAAGATGTGGTAGTAGTTCGAGGGCCTGCTGCGAACGTCACCAATCCGATGGCCACCTGCCTGTGAGTACCATGACAAAATATGCTGGCGCCATCCGGGTAATTCTCTGGCGTCGGCCATACTGTCATTGGCAGCCGCAACGTATTCCCACTCATACCAGCTTGGCAGCCGGGCGTCCTGCCACTCGCAATACGCAGCTGCTGCAAACCAACTCACCTGCGTTACCGGCTGTTGTGGGCCGAGTTCAGACCCTAAGTAGATCGAGCCAGCCCATGTAGAGAGATATTGATCGTCGACGAACAACGACACCGCCCGGCTACGCTGCCATTCAGGATGATGCAAAACGAATCGCATGAATTCTGCATTGGTCACCGGTGCCTCCTGCATCAGGAAATCGGCGACAGCAACGAGATTGTCGTCTTCTCCTTCGGGAATAACTGATCTGAATTCGCCTCCCGGAATGTGCACAAACTCGTTGGCAACGGAATATTGCCCGAGACTTACGGACAAGGACACGACAGTCAAAAGCGGGATGAAAGTGCGAATTGCCTTTACTCGGCAGCCCCCTGCGGCCTTTCCGTCGCCGCACGAATCTCTGCGACTTCGGCGGGACTAACCACATCACCTTCGTTACCCCAGTTATTTAGCGTGAAGGTCAAAATATTGGCAATTTCATCATCATTCAACTGACTCATCGGCGGCATGACGGAATTGAAGGGGCTGTCGTTGACCGTAACCGGGCCAGCCAAACCATTAAGCACTATCTCGATCGCGCGACGGGTGTCTGCCAGCAGGTAGTCGGAATTTGCAAGCGGCGGAAACACGCCTTCGAGTCCTTCGCCGTTTTGTTGATGACAAACCGAGCATGTTCCGTTGTACAGGACCCTGCCTGCACTAATCCTTTGCTCCTTCGTCGCCGATCCGGTCAATTCAGCTTGCGTTACATCGCTGACAATCGATAAATCTTCGGCCATGACCTTATCGCCAAGATAGACGTTATCGACTTCTTTACCTGAGTAAACGGACAGATTATCCTCACCATCCACTTTGAGCATGCCGAGGGCGCCTTTGTTGAATGCTCTAAAAATGGAATGGTCGACGATGATGAAAGTGCCGGGCACTTCCAAGCGAAACTCTGTCATCGCAGAACCGCCGGCGGGAATCAGTGTTGTCTGAACATTCTCTTGGTATCGGGTTCCGCCTTCGTAAAAAGCTTTGTCGAAGATTTCGCCGATAACGTGAAAGCTTGATACGAGATTTGGCCCGCCATTTCCGACAAACAAGCGAACGCTGTCACCTACGTTGGCTTTAATAGCATTCTCGCCAACCATTGCGCCCTCTGAGCCGTTAAACAGGACGTAGGTCGCGTTCTCTTCGATCGCTTTTTGCATGTCGAACGGCTGATGGCCTTTCTCACGATATTTGCCAACGGTGTAGAACTCGCCTTGCATGACGTAAAACTCTTTGTCGACCGGAGGCAGACCCTCCGGCGGCTCAACAAGGATCAGGCCGTACATTCCATTGGCGACATGCATGCCGACGGGAGCCGTCGCACAATGATAAACGAACAATCCATGGTTCAGCGCCTTGAAGCTGAATACGGCTTCGTGACCGGGAGCCGTAAAGCTCGACGTTGCACCACCACCGGGTCCGGTTACCGCGTGCAGATCGATATTATGCGGCATCTTTGAGTCGGGATGATTCTTGAGATGAAACTCGACCGTATCGCCTTGCCGTATACGAATAAAGCTGCCTGGCACCGTTCCACCGAATGTCCAGAATGTATAGGTGACACCTTCGGAGATTTCCATATCCAGTTCGCGAACTTCCATATCGACGATGACTTTCGCCGGGTAGTCACGATCGACAGGAGGCGGAACATCCGGCGCGGAAGTGAGGACAGCCTGTACGGGATCACCCTGTGGCGGCCCGAAATCTCCGGCCGCGGATCCTCCTGTATCTGCTTGGCGTGCTTGACCGGATACTGTCCCGACGGGTTGTGGCTGGCAGGCCACGAGCCCCGTCGCCAGCGCAGTTATTGTTATTGTTGTTCGCCAACGCATGATTATCCCCTCCCAATGCAAATGGATATCAAATGCGAATACTTCTCGATACTAACACACAGATTTCGGGGGAATTTTCCGATCTGGTTAATTAGGTTAATAGAGATCAGACCACGGAATCAGCGCAAATTGGTAAACTTCGGTTGGCTTGGCTCACGAACCAGCGAATCGATGGTTACTAACCAGGTCGTCGGATAGGGATCCGCAGTTGATTCGAGATGTGAACACCTGTTTGACAAACCAGGTCGTTGATCGTGGCCAAGTCTAAGCCGATCTCCTAAGCACTAATGTTGTAACTTCGTCTATTTGCGTATGAAAGCAACCGACTCAACTAATATCGATCCGGGAGATTCAAAACACTTGGTCGCCGGAATAAATTACCTCTCATTCCTCTCTATTTTTTGTGTCCCTCGAGTTCAGACAGGAGATCGAGCGTATCATGGTGGTATTGATCGAACTCCGCTATGCACCTGGCCCAGATAGCATCAAAATCCGCAGCAATTGTATCGTCTTGTCCCAAGCCTTATTCGGATTCTTCCTCGCTTACTTCACCTCCTTACTACGGGTTTTCATTCTTTTCTTTATCGCCTTTTAGTGGCTCCAGCTCAGTCCAACAGTCAGGCCGTAGTCGTTTGTTTCATTTCCGACGGGTGGGTCGCTATCGTAGCGATCGTAAAACGTCAGCTTGAAGTCAAAGTCGGCAAACAGATCAATTCTTAGCGAACTGTCGAATTGTGTACGCACGCGGCCGCTCGTTTCAAGGTTGGGCAATACAATCAAAGATGCGTCGAAATCGATGCCCCTGGCCGCACGTAGCCGATACGCCGCGCCGAGCAGTAATGTTTCGCGATCTAGTGGCGGCGTTACATTCGGTCCATTTCTGTTGCTGATGTCAATGTCATCGCTTCTGCTGCGATATGTGCACGTCCGTTCGCATTGACAAGCGGCGGCGCACCCGGAGAGATTGATTCCTCGCTACGCTCGTCACCCCCGCGGGGCGCCTTCGGCGTCTGTCGGTTCGCGAAGCTCGCCTCGGTGGGACGGCAGCTTCGCTGCCTCGTCGTCGCTACGCGACTCCGCCTGTCGGCCGACTTCGTCGGCCTCGGTACCAACATCGCTCTTCGAGCGACTCAGTTCGAACTCTCGACCACCTGGTTCGAAGCCAGGTATCTCTTTCTCGATTTTTCTAGATACCTCGCACCGTTACAGATTCGTAATGTCCCATAGACCAGTCAGAATCCAACAGATAACTAGTTGATTCTATTTATTTGCGATTCCGTTAATGGGACAGCGGTAATGTCCGCTTTCACCAGGAGCGGACATTCAAGGTGTCCACCAAACCCGGGCAAGGCCTCATAGCCGACGTTACGATGCTCACGCCGTGACTCAATACACGCTCGATTTTGCCGTATGCCCTGCGACTGTGTGGGGTTTTTTTGTGCGAACGGGTTCAGCTTGCACAGGCTCTTTCGTTACTCTTACCTTCGGCAGTTCTCCCATGTCAATATTTCCTTTGAATCTCGCGCCGTCTTCCACAAATAGGCGGGTGCAGAATATATTGCCTTCGACATCAGAGCCCTTGGCGAGCGAGACCATGCCTTCACTGTGAATATCTCCGATAAGCTGTCCCAAAACGATAACGGAACTGGCATGGATGTCGGCCTTCACCCGGCCTGTTTCGCCCACCGTCAGATTCTTTTTGTGATGTGTAATTGTGCCCTCTATGTGACCATCAATTATTAAGTCTTCGCCTGCCGACAGCTCGCCCTTGATCACAAGTGTTGATCCAATGACTGCTACTTTTTTGGATCGTAGCGGCCGCGTCTTCCTGGGCTTTGGCTCAGACGCTATGTCCGGCCCATCGTTATCATCTGACTTCTTGAACATTGCCATTCTATCCTCCGCATGCGTGTCCGAGATGACGCTGCTTGCACGGGCAAATCCGATCAGGCATTGCGGGTGATAGTAACACCGCAACGTCGGCACTTAACCTTCTCAACATTGCCTGAGGCGCCGAACCCGAATCTTGTGTCGATGACGCGAAAATCATGCCACCCCAACCAACATAATAAACGACCAACTCGAGGTGGAGCTCTTAGCATGGCCTGACATCCATAGGAAAAGTGTCTTTGCACCCTCTAAGGACTCACTGACAAAACTGACAAGACACAGATCAGTTAAGGAGCATCAATGATCTGGTAGATTCCTCCGCCACCGTAGTCCAACGCATACAATTCGCCATCCACCCCTTCAGCGAACGACGAGATATTGAGTGTCGTATCGACGAGCAATTCGGGCACAACGCCTTGTGCGCTGTTCGCCGGAACGCCCCAGATGCGGCCCGAACCAAAGTCACCGAACACGTAAGTGCCTTGCAGAGCCGGAATCACAGTCCCTCGATAGACGTAGCCACCCGTTACTGAGTTTCCGACGCTGTGGTCATATTCGGTGATCGGATCGACGTTGTTGAGATCACAGCTTGCAGCCGCCGGCGGATAACAATGTGCCCCCTCGCGGTGGTTCCAGCCATAATTCATGCCCAGATCGACGCGATCGATTTCTTCCCAGCTATTCTGTCCAACATCCCCGACCCAGAGTTCTCCGGTCTGACTGTCAAAGCTGAAGCGCCAGGGATTGCGGAGTCCCAATGCGTAAATCTCAGGACATGCCATCACGCCGGTTCCGATAGGGCAATCCGTATTACCGAAAAACGGGTTTGTCGGGGGAATGGCATATCTGGCCGGCGGCGTGACATCGACGTCCAGTCGCACAATGCTGCCCAGGATGAAATTGGTATCCTGGGCACGGTTATTGGGGTCTCCTCCGCTACCGCCATCACCAAATCCAATGTAAAGAAAACCATCGGGCCCAAAAGCGATATTGCCCCCATTGTGATTGCCAAAATCTTGTAGAACCGTGAGGATTTCAAACTCCGAGCTTGCGTCAAGATTGCCGGTTGCAGGGTCAAGCGAGAAACGGGAAATGACTGATACCAGCGGTGCGCCGGTTCGCGTGTAGGAAAGGTAAACATCGTCGACCAGCGGAAAATCCGGATCAAACGCAATGCCAAGCAGTCCTGCTTCGCTCGGCCCGGAGTCAACTCGACCACTGATATCCACGAATACGGCACTGGACGATACGGTCGGGTCGTTATCGAAGACTCTGACAATACCCGACTGCTCGACCGCGAACCATCGGGTGCTATCGCCGGGTGCCTGCACTAACGCGACCGGGCTGTTAAATGTGAGCTGATCGAATACCCGCTCATCGTCCAACTGCAACGGAACAGGTGGTGGAGGTGGCGGAGGTTGCGGAGGGAGTCGCTCTGAGACACTAACAAACGATACTAAGGTGCCGGCAACATCTCCGGTTGCAGCGACAATCAGCGCTTCCGGGGTAACAGTGTTATCAAGTGTAGCGATCCCAACAAAACTAGTGCCATTGAGATTCGTAAATTGTCCGGTGCAGTTGCTAAATCCGAACTGAACGTCATATGCATTGAAGGCGGGATCTATGATGTTGACTTGCCCGTTAGTGACACAACCCGATACCGGGTCTTGCTCGAATATCGTTCCGTCCGAAGCAATCTCTGTCACGATTCCTGACCCATCGTTATACATACCGGCGATAGTTGCCAGTGACGAATCGCGCTCATAAATTGTCTCGTAATCCAGCGTCACCGTGATTTGGTCTTGAAGGCCTGCCATCGTCGTACAGTCCGCAGTCACTGTCATGGTCAGGCGTTCGGACACTGTGCCCGATAGCGTGCAATCGGCGAGTGTCGTTCCATCCGGGAACGTGATCCCCAATGGAGTTACGAGCTGGAAATTGCCAGCAACGTCGTTTCCGTTGCTCACGCTGAGTATCCCGGAGCCTTGGTTTCCGAACTCATCTAAGAAGTTGAATCTCCCAGTCTCGGTAACGAGTGCGATTACTAGGTCGCCGTCGGAATCTATGCCCGTCCAGATACCACCAGGTGATGCGTTTATTACCGGAGGTGGAACAAATGGTGCAGCACCGCCACCGCCTCCACCACAAGACACGCAGAATACGGTCCAAATCAAGACATACAAATATCTTGTAAACGCTTTCATGCTACTCCTCTAGTTATAGCCGTCCGGTGATCTTGGGACCTTCCGGGAGTCATACATGGCTTCTCGAGCAAGCGAAGACCCGATGCGTTATCGCTATTTACTGTTGGTACTTTATACGCCGACTGGATGTCATTGTCCTCGCGTTTAACGTAATCCACCACCACACCAACCACGCCATCAGATCATCAATCACCCCATCATCCCAAGCCTCCCAAACCTGATCAGCCAGATCCTCATCAACAAGCAGTGTTTCTATGTAGATTTCGGTGAGCATGGTTTGAGACTGCGTCCCATTCACGGAATTTTCGTGTGCCAACTTCGGATCTTTCCTGCAGATTCAACTTGTTCATGACTCCAATCGGGTTAGCCGATACCGCTATACATCTGCCAAAAAAACGATTTGGCAGATTTAGTAATCAATCGGTTATTACCCGGTTAGCCCAGGTTTTATTAGGCAAGTAGTCGGGAGAAAACGAACCGGATCAACCCGTTGTACCCAATCAGCTATCAGGTTCGAAGCCAAGTACTCTATGGGCTAGACAACGACTGCAGTAATAAGGGATTGCGCCAAAGCGATGATCAGCCCCAGACTGACGCACACAGCTGGCTCGCCGGCATCCTCTTGCTCGCCCTCCTGAAGCCACATGCAGGCGGTATTACTCCAATGCTATGACTATTTTTCCTCGAGCGTGCCCTTCTTCCGAATAACGGATTGCGTCCGGAACCTCACTCAGGCTGTAAGTCCGGTCGATAACCGGCGTCATCTCACCGGTCTGCATAAGACCGCCAAGGATGGCCATGTCGTCCTTGTCCATTCGAGCCAGCAGCATGTTGAAGTCCTGGCTTACGAACGGTGACAACATGAGTGCCCCGATCGGACGCATCAATGGCCCGAGCCAGTTACCTCCCATCCCTCCGACGATGACCAGGACGCCCTCGGGACTCAGGACACGCCTGTTCGCTGACAGCGAGTGATTGCCGACATTATCGATGATCAGGTCGTAGTGCTGCCCGCTTTCCGTGTAATCCTCCTGCCTGTAATCGAAGACGTGATCAGCGCCTATCGATCGCACCATTTCAACATTCCTCGCGCTGCAAACGCCGGTAACCTCGGCACCGAATGACTTGGCAATCTGCACAGCGAACGTACCCACACCTCCGGACGCGCCGTTAACAAGGACTTTATGCCCCGCCTTTATTTTTCCCTTGTCACGAAGAGCCTGGAGTGCGGTGATTGCTGCTATCGGAACAGATGCCGCCTGCTCAAACGTCACGTTAGCGGGCTTGTGCGCCAGCCCGCGATCCTCGGGCATACTTATGTACTCGCCGAATGCGCCACTCCAGCCGCCGAACACTTCGTCTCCCGGCTTGAAGCGCGTGACATTCTTACCGACCGCTTCGACCGTCCCCGCAAAGTCGACGCCCAGTCGTGAGTCTTTGGGTTTGCCCAGACCGGTTCCCAGGCGCAGGAAATACGGCAAGCCTCTCATGTTGTGCCAGTCAAGGGGATTAACGGCGGCAGCACGGACTTTGGTCAGGACTTGATTGTCAGCGGGGGTCGGCTTTTCGACGTCCTCAAGCTCGAGAACATCAGGTGATCCGTAGCAACGATAAACGATGGCCTTCATCAATTCCGCATTATCCGCAATTTCAGGCGCCGGCAGGCAGTCCGAGTCGTGGCTTAGAACAAGTGCCAGTGATGTGATCGCGACTGCCAGGAAAATCAGGACCCCGCTCGCGACCTTGAAACGTAGCTTCATGGGCCTGTCTCCCCCGCTGCGGTGTTGGATGCCCGTCAAAACACCGAAGGATATAGCCTACAACGCGGTGCTTTGTAAGAGAACACCCCTCGGGTCGCTTCCTTGCAACATCCAAGCTGTAACCAGTCCAGCAGGATCCTCGCGGCAATCGATACACACTCGGTTATCCGGAGCTGAAGCGCAGATACCAGACGCGCAAGCTGGAACCGGAATCTGTTGTCTCCACACCGTCGCATCTATAGTATTCCGTCGAACTATATCTCGGAATAACTCAAATGAAGAATTTCAAATACACGTTAATCGTGGCTCTGATGTCCATAGCCAGCGCCGTCTGGGCCGAAGAAGCAGTGATGGAGAGACCATCGTTCTTCGCCAGCCAAACTACGACAGTGTCGGCAGTAGTCGAAGCTATCGATCACAAAACCCGAGTGGTAACCGTGCGGAAATCTGACGGCGAAGAAATCACTTTTACGGCGAGTGAAGAAGCCCGCAACCTCGATCAGGTAGATGTCGGCGATATCCTGGTAGCTGAGTACAAGGAAACTGTTTCCATCGACGTCATAGCGAATGAAGGCGTGGAACCGGACATAGCCGATGTTTCTCTCGAGTCACGAACCAACAAGGGTGAAATGCCGGGATTCACGCGAATGGATGCGACCTTAATCACTGCAACGGTTGAAGAAATCAACCTGGAGATGAATACGTTCAAATTGAAGGGGCCCGACGGCATTGTTAGTGAATATGTCGCCAGGAATCCGGAAAACCTGAAACGAGCGGCAGTCGGTGATCTGGTGGTAATCACCGTAACGGAAGCAATGGCTATAACGGTGGAGGAACAGCCGCCTGAATAGACGCCGCTGACTAAATACCCACCAGGCTGATGACAGACCGCGCGAAAGCACTGATCAGTCCGAGGCTGACGCCGCCGACAAGAAACGCGGCAAACAGGCCGAGAAGAAAAGGCCGCATGCCGATCTTGATGATTCCTGCGAGCTTCGAAGTCAATCCGACGGCGGCCATGGCGATCAGGAGACAGCGTTCGGCTGCGTCACGGACGACCTCAATCGTCGTATTCCACTGAGACGGCTCGAGAAGACCGAACGGCTGTTCACCGAGGTCGCCTATTGTTCGGACGGCTGACATCAGCGCGAAGCCCAGGATGAACCACGGCACCATCGTGATCCAGTGCGGTTTCTTGCCGTCCTCGTCATCTGCGTGTGGGGCACCGTAGAGAAATCCCACAAACGGAATCACGGCGATCATGCAGAGATTTCGGACGAGCTTGGTCACGGTTGCGATATCCAGTGCGACCGGCGCGTTGTATTGGGCCTCGTACATCATGCCGGCACCGGCAACCTGTGCCGTTTCATGTATGGACGTTCCGAGAAAAAGCCCCGCAAGCACCGCTTGATCGGCAAAGATGTAATGCGCGAGAAGCGGATAGATAAACATCGCGGCGAGGCCAAATACCGTGATGCAGGCAATCGCATAGCTGACTTCGGCTTCCTTTGCCCTGATCAGCGGCGCCGCTGCGACGATCGCGGTGCAGCCGCAAATGCTCGTGCCGACTGCAATCAATCCGGTGAGCTGGCGCGACAGACCCATTTTCTGCCCGAGGATTCGAACGGTGATCAGGCCGATGCCGATGGCGGCGACAACGAATGGCAGGGCAACCAGCGTGAACTGCCCCGCTCCCATCAGGCTGAGGCGAATGCCGAGCAACATGATGCCAATTCTTAGGATCGTGCTGGCGCAAAATCTCAGGCCATTTTGAACAATGAGCGGAATCGCGACGGTGTTCGCAAGAATTATTCCAATCACGATCGCCATCATGATTGCACTGATCGGGCTTTTGGCAAAGCCCAATACCTGCTCGCCAATGAACTGGGCTGCGACACCGGCTACAAGGGAAACGATAACGGCAAGGCCGACACCGGCCCACCAGCCCGGATTGCGAAACGGGATTGAATGCACTAAATGCTGTCCGCGGCAAACGCGCCGCGGTCGGCGGGGGACAGACAAAGGCTGATCAGGCGAACTGCGTAAAGCAAGACGATCCAGATGCCGATCATCAACGTAACACCCGACAGCACAAACGCCATCAGGAACGGGCGAATGCTCAGCATCATCTCCTGGAATGAGCCGGCATCAGAGAGACCTTTGCCCAGTCCGGCAAGAATCAATGCCGTAAAGAAGACGGCGAGTGATACATTCGCGACCCAGTAACCAAACCTCACCTGTCTGGAACAACCCGCGTGTGCTGCCATAGGCAATTCTGCGCGAATGACATAGAACACGGAAGACAGCAGGATCATCGAATTGATGCCGATCGTCGTGCCCATCGCATGAGCGACCGTAATGTGCGTGCCGTGCGTGATCAGATTCCAGGCGGGCACGGAAATCACCAGTGCAAGAATCAGGTTGATGAATACCCAGACATCCGCTGCGAAAAGGAAACGGTAGGCATTGCAATGCCTGTTCTTCTGATAGCTCGTCAGTGATGCGCGCCAGTCCCAAAGAATCTTGCCCAGTACAAACAGCTCCGTCATGCTGACAGCGTAAGCAAATGTCCTGATCCATGGTGCAGACGGCACCAGGTAAGTGTGGTGGGCCCAGCCGAATATCAGGTTGAAAAACCCCAGGAAATAGAGGCCATACGCCATCTTCGAGTGCGCGGTTTCCTGATCGTCGCTGATGCGGCTGGCAACGAATATCGCCGTTCCGTAAACGAGCATGTTCCAGGAACCGGTCAATGCACCATAGGACTTCCATTGAACGGTGATCTCGCGAACCATGTTGTCCCGGAAATAGGGAATCAGCCAGAGATAGGCTTCCGTGAACGTAATGAAGAAAAATACGATGCCCGTGCCCCACATCCAGTAATAAACCGGCCAGGGTTCGGTGCTCTTGAAAACGGTCTTGAAGTAGTTGACCCCGAACATGATCCAGGTCAGGAAAATGGGAATGCTCAGCACGGCCGGGTATTCGAAATACTCCCTGCCGCCGAACTTGCCGGCGAAGTAACAGGCGAGAATGGTCAGGCCCGTGACGACGAAGATCCAGAAATGCCAGTTGGCGGCGCGCTCGGAAAATAACTTCAATCGGCATTGATTGGCCAGGTAGTAGTAGATGCCACCGATCGCGCCAAGAAAGATCCAGGAGACGACCAGGGACACGTGCAGCGGTCGGGTCTTCGTAAACAGCAACTCTCTCAGGAACTCGGGGAATAAAAACTGGAAGCCGCCGATGACGCCGAAAAACATGCCGGCCGCCAGTGCCAGCATGCCGAGCCGCAAGAACTTCAGGCCGATAAGACTTTGGCCGTTACTCATCGTTTTGCACAACCGTGCCAATCCAGTTTATCCGGTACTCTTGTGCCGGATATCTGCCGGTTGTGTCGACGAACTCGAGGTAAGCGACCAGCGCATTCAGCTCATCATCGTTCAGATTGAAGTTCGGCATTCTCTGAGTGCCGCCCATAAGAAAGGCCCTGGTATAAGCAGAGCCTCTGTTGGAAACGACATTGGTCAGGTCGGGACCCATGTAACCGCCCAGACCGTAAAACTGGTGACAGGCGATACAGTTATGTTGCTGGAAAAGTTGCTGACCGTAGCGGGCATCTTCGCTTATCGGCTCGATATGCGGAGCCTCGGTGCCGCGCGTATAGACGTAAGCCGAATAAGGAATAAACGCCAGGCACAGCGTCATGAATATGGCGCGATTGTTGATGTCTCTGTCTCCGAAACTGATCCCCAAACCTCAGGAGACCATACCGGAGTGAGCACGAAAAAGGGTTCGAGATAATCCTGCGATCTGTCAAATTTTACGCATATTATTCTATTATTTTGACTATTAATAGGATAAAATTTCTCTTTAGGACATAATCTTCGACTTATTGACGATGGACAAAAAAGACAAGGCTATTCTTCAGGCGCTCCAGAGTGACGCCACAATGACGGTCGGTGATATCGCAGAACAAATCGGACTTTCGAAATCAGCCTGCTGGCGCCGCATACAGGCGCTCGAAGAAGATTGCGTGATCAGCGCCAGGGTGACTCTTCTCAACCAGGAAAAACTCGGCCTCGATCTCACAGTCTATGCGCGCATTCGCACGCACGAACACACGCAACAATGGTTCGATCAGTTTCACGCAACGGTGATGACGATGCCGAACGTCATGGAGGTACACCGACTGAGTGGCGACGTCGACTATCTTGTTCGCGCCGTTGTACCCGACATGCGAAGTTATGATGAGATGTACAAGGAGATGATCGCGAAAGTCGATTTGTTCGACGTTAGTTCGAGTTTCAGCATGGAAACCATCAAATACACCACCGCTTTACCACTCGATTATTTGTAGGGGTCTCTCTCACTGTCCACCATGGCCGCGAAGCCTGCTAAGATTGCGACCCGCCGAATAATCCCATCTGGCACTCTTTATGAGCGACGTTGAAAACAACAAGAAAGTCGCCTCCTGGCTACTGATCTGCTGCGCACTCGTATTCGCCATGGTCGTCCTGGGCGGCGTTACCCGCCTGACGGGGTCCGGCCTGTCGATGGTCGACTGGCGGCCGGTCACCGGTGTATTGCCGCCAATCGGCGACGCCGAATGGCAGCAGGAATTCGAGATGTACAAGGAGACGCCGGAATTTCAGAAGAAGAATTCCTACATGGATTTACATGACTTCAAAGGCATATTCTGGCTGGAATACCTGCATCGCCTGCTCGGCCGTACGATCGGCATCGTATTTCTGCTGCCGTTTCTGTACTTCACATGGAAGGGACACATACATAAACGCGAATTTCCCAAATACGCACTGATGTTCGTGCTTGGCGGCATGCAGGGTGTGCTCGGCTGGTACATGGTCAAGAGCGGCCTCATCGACAATCCGCATGTCAGTCAATACCGTCTGACAGCGCATTTGATCGCTGCATTCCTTATATATGGCTACATGTTCTGGGTAGCACTGTCACTCCTGTTTCCATCGCAGGGGATCGGCAAGCATGCCTGGTATGGAAAGACGCTGGCGCTGACATCACTCATTACCGTAACCATTATTTCCGGTGGTTTCGTGGCAGGGCTCAAAGCCGGCAAGATCTACAACACGTTTCCGAAGATGGGCGAATACTGGATTCCGCCCGATTTCTTGGCCCTGGAGCCTGTCTGGAAGAACTTTTTCGACAATATGGCGGCCGTGCAATTCGATCACCGTATGCTCGCCATTGCTACATTTGTACTAATCGTCGTCTATTGGGCGAAGCTCAAAAACGCAGGCCTGCCGGCGAGGATTCGCCGCGGCGTCAATGCCCTGTTGCATACGGCGATACTGCAGGTCGCCATCGGCATCGCCACACTGTTACTGGTCGTGCCGATATTCCTCGCGGCAAGCCACCAGGCCGTTGCCATGCTTCTCTTCACGGTCGTGTTGTACCTTTGCCACGGATTCAGGGATCTGGCGAAATAGCACTTCGGTTTATACCCATTTGATTTGGCAGCGGAATCGGACACGATATCAACGGTATGGGCAGAGAAATCCTCAGAAATCCGGTAAATCCGGCGAATAACGTATGTTTCGACCAGGAACTGATCTCCCGCTATGGCGGGCGGGGGCCGCGATATACGTCTTATCCGACCGCCCTTCAATTTGATGAAAACATGACGGCAGCGAAGTATGTGGAGGCGGCCAGAGCGAGCAACCAGTCAGCTCGTCCGCTTTCCCTGTATGTCCATATCCCGTTCTGCCAGTCACTTTGCTACTACTGCGCCTGTAACAAGATCGTCACCCGCAATGCCGAGCGCGTCGAAAAGTATCTTGGCCACCTCTATCGTGAGATCGAGATGCAGGGCGAGCTCTTCGATGATGAGCGGGTCGTCGAGCAGCTTCATTTCGGCGGCGGCACGCCAACCTATCTGAGCATCGAACAGCTATGTGATCTGATGACGCGCATCGCCGGATCGTTCAAGCTCGATCACAGCAACCGCCGCGAATTCTCGATCGAAGTGGACCCGCGAAGTGTCAATGAGACGACCATCAAGGTCCTGACCGACCTTGGCTTCAATCGGCTCAGCCTGGGCGTTCAGGATTTTGAGCTGGACGTCCAGAAAGCAGTGAATCGGGTCCAGTCTGCAGAAGACGTAAGAGCCCTGGTTGAGCAGTCGCGAGCGGCAGGATTCGAATCAATTTCGTTCGATCTGATTTATGGATTGCCGTTGCAGACCGTCGAGAGTTTCGACCGTACCCTGGATGAAGTCATTACGATGCGGCCGGACAGGGTCGCCGTCTACAACTACGCGCATCTGCCCGCACGCTTCAAGGGTCAGCGCATGATCAGGGACGAGGACATTCCCTTACCCGAAACCAAACTGGAGATTCTGGATCACACGATCAGCAAACTCACCGGGGCAGGATACGTGTATATCGGCATGGATCACTTTGCGCTCCCCGAAGACGAACTCGTCAAGGCACAGAATAACAACACGCTGCAAAGAAACTTCCAGGGCTACTCCACACACAGGGAATGCGACCTCGTCTCACTCGGTGTCAGCGGCATCGGGCACATAGGCAATACCTACGCACAGAATACGACGACGACAATGGAGTACGAATCCCTGCTTGAAGAAGGAAAATTTCCAGTCAAGAAGGGCATCGAGGTCGATGACGACGACTTATTGAGAGCCAAAGTCATTCAGGAGCTGATGTGCCACGATCAGCTCGCATACGCAAATTTCAACAAGAAAAACAATATCGACTTCACAAGCTACTTCGCTGCTGAACTGGACAGGCTCGAGCCACTTGTCAACGATGGCCTCATCCTCGTGGGGCCCGAAGGGTTGCAGATAACGCCCAAAGGGCGGCTCCTTCTCCGCAGCATCGCGATGACCTTCGACCGTTATCTTGCCGATGTCAGCAACGACGGGCGATTCTCCAAAGCCATCTGAAGCTTCATATACTTCGCAGAAGCGGATGCCATAATACGATCCTTTGTACCGGGAATTGATAAGTGCACATCGGCATCGACGTTGGCGGCACCAAGATCGAGCTGGCCGTATTTGATAACGACCTGACCTTCGTCAATGCGTGGCGGGAGTCGACGCCGACGGACGACTACGCTCGCTTTATCGACACGGTTTCAAATATGGTCACCGCCGCCGAGGATGAAATATCGGCAACGGCAACCGTCGGCATCGGCCTGCCGGGGATGGTCGATCCGAAGGGCGTTACAAGCTGTCCCAATGTTCCCTGTCTGACAGGGAAAAACACCGTCGCGGATATCAAAGAGAGGCTCGGCAGACCAGTCGGAGTCGGAAATGACGCCAGAAATTTTGCACTCTCCGAGGCAAATGGCGGCGCAGGCGAAGGTTTCGAGCGTGTTCTCGGCATCATCATCGGCAGCGGTCTTGGTGGCGGCCTGTGTATCAACGGTAAGGTATTTGCAGGGTCGAATAATATCGCCGCCGAATGGGGACACATGTTGCTTCCCGCCGTTTTGCAGCAACGATACGACCTCCCCCTGCGAGAGTGTGGTTGCGGCGCGAGCGGCTGTATCGAGCAATATTTTTCGGGGCCGGGTCTTGCCTGGCTGTATGAGCATCTGACTGGCCGGGCGTTGGACACGCCGCTCGCAACCGACGTTCTGCACATGCCTGACGAGGACGCCAGGAAGGTTGCCAGGGCATACATAGACGGGCTCGCAACCTGCCTGTCGCAACTCCTTATCTATTATGACCCTGACATCATCGTTGTTGGCGGCGGAGTGTCGAAGGAATCAGAGGTTCTCAAGCGATTACCGGGTGCTTTCCCGGATGCGCCCTATGCCGACAAGAATCTGCCCAAAATCGTGCACGCCAAGTTCGGGGATTCAAGCGGCGTCAGAGGCGCAGCTATACTCGGCCGGCGCGCAAAGATCTAGTCAGGAAATCAGGCCGGTACGTTCTGCAGCGCCTTGTCGAGCGCCTCAACCAGGTCCTCTGCGTCCTCCAGGCCGACAGACAGGCGAATGAGCCCATCGAGAATACCGACCCTCTGCCTTTCGGCTTCATCGACAGCCGCATGGGTCATCGTCACGGGGTGTGTGATCAGCGACTCCACGGAGCCGAGGTTCTCCGCAAGGCTCCATAGTTCGACGGAGTCCATCAGTGCTTTGCCTGCCTCGAGACCGCCTTCTACTTCGAACCAGAGCATGGCGCCGAATCCTGTCGCCTGTTTCTTCGCCAGCTCATATTGCGGGAACGAAGGCAGACCCGGATACGCCACCTGTTTTACCTTCGGATGCGCTTCGAGAAACTCGGCAACCGCCATCGCATTGGCCGACTGCTGGTCCATCCTTATAGACAGGGTCTTACAGCCCTGTAGTGTCAGCCAGGCTACCTGCGGAGACATGATCGAGCCGTTGTTGTTCGATATGAATCGCATTTTCTCGTCATGGTCTGCCGTCTTGACGATGACGGCGCCGCCAACCGTCGCATTGTGTCCGTCGAGATACTTCGTCGTGCTATGAATGGACAAATCAGCGCCGAGCGCGAGTGCATTTTGATAGTAAGGTGTGAGAAAGGTGTTATCGACTGCGTGCACAATGCCGGCTGCCTGGGCGATTTCGGAAATCGCTGCAATGTCGGATAGCTTCATCGTCGGATTGGCGGGCGTCTCGGTAAGGATGAGCCGCGTGTTGTCTCGTATGCTTTCCTTCACCGAAATCGGGTCGGCCGTGTTCGCAAAAGTGAATTCGATGCCGAAGCGATTCAGGACCTGCGTACACATACGATACGTACCGCCATAAGCAACGTCGGAAACAATCGCATGATCGCCGGCATTCAGGAACGCCAGGAATACGCCGTGAATCGCCGCAATACCTGTTGCAAAACAGGTGCAGTCGGCGCCGTCTTCAAGTGCCGCCAGCTTTAATTCGAGTGCCCTAACTGTCGGATTTCCGGATCGGGAGTACGTGAATCCTTTCTCGAGATATCGATCGATCGATTCCTGCACGAATGTCGTGGACTGGTAGATCGGTGTAAGGATCGCCCCGGTCGTCGGATCCGGCGTTACGCCGGCATGTATCTGCTTGCTGCTGAAACGCATTTTGGCCCCCAAAACTGTACGCAGGCTGTGGAAAGGCGCACATGATACACAGTTTGGCCACGCCGAATAGCGGCGATTATTGATGTGCAGGGCCGGTTTTCGGCACGCTAATACGCGATGTCGATAATGAAGGTCTGGATGTCTCTTGTGAGCAGTGGATAGGTAAGTGCGTCCCCGTAAATGCCGTGCCCCGACGGATAGCACCTCAATACGAAGTTGTCAGCCAGTGTGTCGGGCATTCGTCGCACTCGATCCTCGTTCTCGGAGCAGAAATTCAGGGAATCATACAAACCTGCTGCTACGAAGACCCGCAGATCCGGATTGATGTCTATCGCGCGGCGGATCCACGGCTCCTTGCCCGGCGGTCCCTGTCCCGCGGCCGCGGCGGCGGCACGGCCTGCCTCGCCGATGCCGGAATTGTATTTCCAACGCTGGCCAATTGACTGGTAGTCGGGAGCGATAGTCGGTGTATAGCCGCTTTCAAGTCCAATGTACGCGAGATCTGTCCGGTAGCCGACTTCACTTCGCAAGTACCTTGCTTGCGCGCCAGCCCGGGCATTGTTGCTGACGGCAACGGTCTCGCCTCTGATTGTGCGCATGTCGAACAAATTGAGTATCCGATCTGCCTCACCTGGGAACCTCCTCCGATATTCCGGCAGCGAAAACTGCAGCGTTTGCCGGTCGATGTCGGCGAGCGGGTAGCCAGTGAATCGCGCGAGTTCTTCTGCCGTATTTTCGCGCTGATCCGCCGAAAGCTGATCGATTCGTCCCAGCGCGGGCGCATAAGTGTCTCGCGCCCAGGACACGGCCCGATTCCGAACCGTGTCCGGATCCGTACCGAGATCGGCAGGCAAGCTGCCATGGAACAATGCGGTGGCGGCGAAATCCGGCACCCGATAAGCGATCCCGGACGCCGGATCGGTGAATTCGCCCGCCAAACCCATGCCGCCCGAGGTAAGAACGACGCCTGTGACGCGCCGACGGGCGATTTCCAGCATTTCGGCGACGATCGAGGCACGCCAGACACCATAGCTCTGTCCGTTAAGAAAGATCGGCGCATCGGCAACGTCATTCAGCGCACACCAAACTCGTATGAACTCCGCCACCGACCTCGCGTCTCCGATCGTGCTATAGAACTCCGCCAGGTATTCGGATTTTGCGGCACGACTGAAACCGGTGCCAATCGGATCGACAAAGACCAGGTCGGCAGCCAGCAATAGAGAATTCGGGTTGTCGACAATTCGACCGTCCTCGCTCGCCTGTTTCGGTCCGTACCACATGTGAACGCCGATCGCCGGTCCGCTGGGTCCGCCGCCCCATGAAAACATCACGGGACGAAGTTTATCTTTCGGTGACTCCACGCGGTAAGCAACATAGAACATGCTGCCGCGTAGTTCCCCGGACTCCATGTCGCGTATCGGCAATCGCCCGGCTTCGACACCGTATGTCAGTGTCTTGCCATCGATACGCGCTTTGGATTGGGATGATACGGATCGCTCACTGTCGGCAGACGAAGCATCGCCAATTGTCATCAACAGGAAAATTGCGGCGAAGTAACGAAATCCAGCCATCTTTGAGTGTTCTTTATTCCGTAACGAATTTGCGCACGTCGTTCGCCAGCCGTTCGAACTCGGCGTCATTCGAATAGAACGCATGTCCGCCGACGTATTCGTACATATCGATCCGGTCCCCCGGATAGCCGGGCGTTGCTGCCAGCAGTCTGGCTGGCCCGACCGTCGTCAACGTATCGTATATGCCTGTCGCGATCATTACGCGAAAGTCTTTGCTGGCATCGAACGCGCGTTTGATTTCACCCGGATAATCGAAATCGGCAAACAGGGAGCGTCTGGAACCTGCAGGTACTTTGCCGCCGCCAAGGGTGGTCCAACCACCGTAATCCCAGTTGCTGCCGGTATCCGGCGCGACGGCCCGATACTCATCCAGAGGCAGCGTGACTCCGAGAAATTCCTGCAAATGCTCCTGGAAAGCTTCCAGCACTCCCTGTGTCGGACTTGCGGGGCCGTCCTCGCCTCCAGCAATTGCGGTGTAACGCGCGTCTGCCGATCCGAGAACCAGACCCTGGTCCTTCAGAAGCTCGCGACGAAAAGTCGGTTTGTTGATCAGGAGCTTGTTCGCCAGATAGTAATCGGTGCTGATCCCAGTGAGACTTGCCAGGCGTTCCGCTATTGCCTGTCTGTCAGCGCCGGAAAGATGTCGGCCCTGCACCAGAGCAACGAGGTAGTCACCCATTGCAAACTCGTACATCTCGTCAATGATGTCGGCGACGGGCCGATCCTGCATCGAAGTCCTGCCGTGATACCAGGCTATCGCTGCAATCTGCGCCATGTTGATCGCATATCCCATCAGGTTGTTTTTGCGCTGTGTGGTTTCGACGAGATTGAGACCCTGGCTGAATAGAATTACGCCGTCCAGGGGCGTGGCAGTCTCCGCGAGGACACCCGCGACCAAAGCGGCACGAATACTGCCGTAACTGGTGCCCATGAAGTATCTCGGTGAATCCTCGCGCCCATGGTTTTCGAGCCAGTTCGTCATGAATTGCGCGACTGACTCGGCGTCTCCATCCGCAGAAAAGAAATGGTTTCTGTCTCCATCCTGCAATAACCGGCTGAACCCGGTCTCAACAGGATCGACAAACACGAGGTCGGCGACGTCCAGCACCGTGTGCCTGCTATCAATGGACTCATACGGTGCAGTAATGGCTGCATTCACATCCAGCGGCACTACAAGACGCTTCGGCCCGAACCCGGCCATGTGCAGCCATTGTGAGGCTGCACTGGGCCCGCCATTCGTAACAAAGATCACCGGGCGGGGCGTATGGTCTTGTATGTTCTCGCGTACGTAGGACGTAGCGAAAATACTGGCTGTTTCCTGGCCGTCCTCGTTCCTCAAAATCGTTTCATCAAGCGTCGCGACATAGTCGACCTGCAAACCACTGAAGGTACCGCTGTGCTTCGTCGCGAATGACTGGCCGGAAATTGACAACTGTTCCGGAGAAGGCGATGACGCGGCACAGGCCGTCAGGACGGCGGCAAGCAAGACAAGCAGCGCTGATATTCTCGTTCCCGGAATCATTTAAAAAACCTTGTTAGTCAGTTATTTATATTCACATGAACTCGGCACGCATCGTCAGAAATCGATGTCAGGCGAATCCACTCATAGCCATCGAACTCGGTGCCATCATCGGCCGTGACAGACCGCGGGCGCCGCTCGAAGCAGGGACCGAATGCATCCGATGCCGGCACTATCAACGCCCCCTCGATAATCACATCATTGAATTGCCCGCCTGCCGAAGGGCCGACTTCTGCGGAAACGAGTTCGATCCATTTTGCATGATCAAACGTGAAATCTTCCTGCTCACGCATTTCGAATAATTCGCGCATGAATACGTGCAGATTTCGATCACCGTTTGACGACGCACGAATCCTGGAATCGAGATCCGCAAAGTACAGCGCACCGCGTCGGTATGGAATTCGCCTTGCCTGCTCATTAGCAAATCCCGCTTCCGCGATACGATCCGCCGACCAGTCGCGTGTCGCGCTGGAATAATACAAACTTGCAATCTCGTTTAGTCCCTCGCCATATTCATCGACGGTCGCAAATCCACCAAGCATCGGCAGCAAATTCGTGTAATACGATGTCAGCCCTTCGCTAAACCAGCTCGATACACCATTTGGCGCCTCGACGCCCCCGACCCACTGGTGAATCATTTCGTGGAAAAAAGTGCCCCGCGGTCCTTCTCCGCCGAGCTCCTCCGGCTCGGCCGGCCCGCGTGACAGCATGAAAGAGTTGACGAGCGCAGTGCCACCCCTGTTCGGCGGGGTATCCAGCAGTCGCATGAACACCCTGTAGCGTGGCGGAGGATTCAGGTATTCGAAAAACTCCCCGAGATACGCGTACGCGCCGCCGACCCACTCCATCTCGGCAGACTCATCGAACGGGAAGTCACCAAGCCAGGACGCGCTAAATCCATTTGCATCGCCCGCGTCGGGATAACGACCGGCGGGGCCTGCCATAAACCAGCCCTGCATAAGCGCTGCCGGGGGCCCGTTCAGTTCGAACTCACCTTCGCCGAAAGACGATATTGCGACCGAATCGGCGGCAAGATCACTCAGGTCCCACTGGACGCGGGATACTGTCGATGTGACATTTGCGGGAATTACGAGGAACCCCGAGCCAGCGCCACTCACACCGGCTGCCGACGAGCGAATACCAAACGGCGGACCGCGACGATCGCTCGGCGGCTCCACGCCGGAGCGATACGTGATGGTGACCGGAAAAACGACATCGCGCTCGGCGCGCCAGTGTCTGAAATACGGAAATCCTCCCGCGGCAACAGGATCGTCTTCCCGGGAAAGGGAAATGTCACCATGGCGATCCGATACCTCGAGATCGATGACTCGATCGGCAATGCCCTGCACGCTGGCATAAACGATCGGCGCCGAGACGCTCAGCGGCCCTGAATCGGGCTCAAGTGCTCCGTTGATGATCGAACGAACCTCGATCGCAGTGACTGCTTCACCACCGTCTCGAACGGGACGAAAGACAGATTCAAAGCTGTTCTCATTCCCCCGCGCGGCCTGGCCGCCGAAGGTGCAGCTAATCAGAGAGAACAGGATTGCGGCAATCAGCATATTCTGCGGCATGCCGCTGTGTTTCTGCCCGGGACTTACGATTGCCACCCTGTTTTGCCTCAGTTCCGGCCTTCAGCAGATCCGGCCGATGCCTTTTTAATGAAAGTTCGCAAATCGCCCGCCAGTCGTCCGAGGCTGCTACCGCCCAGGTACGGCATGTGGCCGGACCTGTAGTTGTGCTGTGTCACCCGATCGAGTGGTAAATCCGTGTGCGCAAGCATGTACGAAGCCGCACCCATGGTGGTTACCAGATCGTAATAACCGGCGCCGACGAAGAGGAAGAGAGCAGGATTTCTGCGCATCGCCGCCGCCAAATCAACGGCGAAGTTCCGGTTCGGCCGGCTACCGGGGCCGGCACCATAATCCCATCGGGCGTTAACCTCGCGGAACTCGATCGCGCGATACCGTTCCTCCACCGAGACTCCCAGTTCATCGCGCATATAACTGTTCAACACTGCGATAAAGGCCGGTACATACTGTCCCATTGCCGGATCGTCCGAGACGGGGTCATTCCCGCTCGCCTTCAGCGGCAGAGTGAAGCGGCTGTCGTAACTGCCGACCTGACTTCCCTCGTCGCGAAGCAATTCTGCGCTGAACTCGCCTCTCGAAATCCGCAGGTCTTTTTCCAGGACGTACTCGGTGGAAAGTCCCGTCAGCTCCGATAATCGACTCGCTATCGAGCTTCGCTCTGTATCACTCAGGCGTGTTCCCGCATACAACGCGCGCACATACTCGTCCGCGGCAAACGATTCGGCCTCGGCAACGTGCTGCTCCAGTGTGCGATCTGTTTTATTTACCTTACCGTGATACCAGGCGGTTGCAGCGAACGAAGACAAAGCGTTCGCGAACGACAACTCCCCGATGCCGAAATTCATCGATTGCCCGAGGAGAATGACACCATTAAGCGTCAGGCCTTCCATGTGTCCCGTTGTCATCGGCCCGCCGGCAAGGAGCTTCGCAACTACTGCAGCGCGGACCGTGCCGTAACTTTCTCCCATCAGAAATCGGGGCGAGTGCCAGCGCCCGTGCTCGTTGACCCAGTCTTCTATGAAGCGAACGGTGGCCTGAGCGTCCTGCATCACGCCGTAAAACTGTTCCGGCTTTCCGTCGGGCAACACTCTGCTGAATCCGGTACCTGGCGGGTCGAACAACACGACGTCCGCGACGTCGAGAATGCTGTCGGGATTGTCTGCGATCCGAAAAGGCGGCGTGGTCTCGGGGTTCACTTCGTCACCGAAAAAAACACGTCGAGGACCGACCAGTCCCATGTGGGTCCACACGGACGATGAGCCCGGCCCGCCATTGAATACGAATACAACGGGTCGAACCCGGTTTTTGGGCGCATTTGTCCGGATGTAGCTGATCGAAATCAGACTGGCGGCAGGCCGCCCTTCCCCATCTCTCAGAAATGACTCGGCGACAGTCGCCTTATAACGGACGCGCTCCCCGCCAAATACACCCTGATGGTTTGTCTCGAAGCGCCGCGCTTGCGCGGGCCCGGATTCGTCAGTGGTCTGCCCGGGAACAGCATTTGTGCCAAAGGAAACCAGGATCACCGCCGCGATCAAAGTTGCCCTGGGTGTGTGCTTACGTAATGAACGCCGGTTATTCGATTTATGCATCGCTTTTCTCAATGCAGACAATTTGTGACGGGCACATCTTCATTTCGCTCCCACTGGTATCCATCTACCGACGCACCGCGAGGTAAGTACTCGATTCGGCGTACTTCGCCGTCGCGGCTGATGTCGAAAGACAGTGTTTGTTTCAGATTCCTCTGGACCTCATCCAGAGCAATGGACTCCAGGATTCGGTCGCCATCCCGCAGCCCTGCTTTGTCGGCTTCCGATCCAATGACGACACCTGTAACGATTCTGGGTTTGATTATCAGCACGTTGCGATCGAAGCCCAGTTCGAAGCGCCGCAACGGCACCGCGTGGCGCGAAAAACAGGGACCGAATGCGTCACTCGGTGGCACGATCAGGTCACCCGCAATCATGCTGTCGAAGTCTTTCATTGCCTCAGGACCGAGCTCGCCCACGATCAAATCCAGCCAGGTCCGGGTGTCGACCGCCGCCCCACTCTCCTTGATCCCGATAAATGCCTTCAGCAGATCATCGAGCGATCTCCGGCCTTCGGATTCATTTCTGATCTTCGCGTCCACAGATGCAAAGTACAGAGATCCGCGCGTGTACGGAAGGCTCCTGATTCGCGTGTCTTTCCAGAACCCTGCAGCAATCTCATCGTTGGGCAGATCATTCAACGCATTGGTGTAATAGTTTGTCGCAGTTCCATTCACGCTCTCGATATATTCATCGGGCGAGAACAACCCGGACCGGTAAAGGAGCGTCCGCGTATATGCGACAGTCATTCCCTCGGAGAACCAGGAAGTGCTGCCCGGCGGACCGTCAATCGAACTGACCCAGTTGTGTACCGTCTCGTGCGCGATTGTTTCGCGCAGTTCTATCGCGTCCTCCCGGGTGTCCGGGTAAGAAACCAGGAAGGAGTTGGTCAACGCCGCACCGCCGCCGCCCTGATATGGATTGCCGCGTAGCATGACAGTAAACGGCGGCGGGTCCGTGTCGCCGAAGAAGCCGACGATCGCGTCATAGGCTCGTTGTGACCACCTCAACAATTCGTAAGCATCGAATCGCGGCGTGCCGATCCAGTATCCGCTGAACTGCGATGACCCGTCTTGCTCGGGAAATCTTCCGACCGGGCCTGCCATGTAGTAACTGAACAGCAGCTGGATGACCGGCCCCGTTACTTGACTATCGCCGCGCCCGAAGCTCGACACTCCGATCGATCCCGGCCGTAATGCCTCGACGTTCCAGTTGATAGTCATCGAGAACGGGTTGTCACCGGCATCCGGCACGATCAAAAAAGTGCTGCCGGCACCACTGATTCCACCACCGGCCGCACGCAAATCGAATGGCGGACCGGAACCCAGACTCGGCACCACGAGACCGATCGGTGCACGATAGCGTAGCGTGACTTCGTTCTCGACCGCCCGGACTGCGGACCAGCGCCGGTAATAGAGGAATCCTCCTTCGTCCGGATCGTCGATCGTCTGCCTGAGCGGAATCGCACCGGCTGCATCGGACGCACTAACGTCATCGATTGCATAAGGCACGGCTTGCACGCTGGCGAATTTCACCGGAGTCAAAAGAAACGGTGCATCGGCAGCAAATTCGATGCCGGAGATTCGCATCGAAACTTCCACATACGACGGATCACCGTCAGATTCAATGCCACCGGGGCTTAGTGTAATGGCGAGATTCGGCAAAGCTTGTGCTGATTGGTCTTTACCGGCCGTCGCGTGCGGCAACTGCAATGTGACCATGCCCGCGACCGAGATCGTCACGAGCATCAATCTGAAAAAACGCGTTTTACTGGCGCCGCGCATCACCCCAGGACATCGATCAGATGCTCGACGTCATCCATGTCATTAAAGACGGACGGCGAGACACGAAAATAGTGGCGCGATACAGATATCGTGACATCAGCCTCGCGTAATTTCGGCAGGAGCTTCTCTCTCGCATCCGCGAATGCGAAGCTGACCAGTGACGTCTCACTATCGGGCGGCGTTAGCGGCTCGTAGCCCAGTCGCGGCAGTGCTTCCTGCAGGCGGTCGATCATCGGCTGCCGAAATCG
>Ga0255052_10000576_pt1 | contig 29402 bp, 23 predicted proteins | sample JV7_2_21_MG_FD_188632 | JGI IMG/M metagenome (GOLD analysis project Ga0255052, IMG submission 188632) | Seawater microbial communities from Jervis Inlet, British Columbia, Canada - JV7_2_21 | ecosystem: Environmental > Aquatic > Marine > Inlet | place: Canada: British Columbia | collected...
GGGTTTTCTTGACTTCCACTGCAGAGAACCTAATCGAAGTATTTGGGGGCTTTCTAGCGGCAAGCGGCAGGCAGGTGCTTGGCCGCAAGATCGGTGCTGCTGCACGCCCATGCAACACTACCTGGGTTAGTGGTATCAGGCGTCATAAGGAGATCGTCGCCTTGTATGGTTGCATGCGCCCCGCTGCCATATGTAATCGTGACAAGGCCGGCAGCGCCCACTTCAACCTGAGAAACGTACTTGCCGACAATCGAGGTTGCTGCAGCGAGGCCAGCCATAGTGTTTGAGGTCGGCAATGCGCCACGATCCTGGAAGTACTCGGTCACGGCAACCTTGGCGCCGCCAGAGAGGTTCAGCCCCTCAGAAACCTGGGCGCGAATCGTGTAATCCTGGTAAGCAGGAATAGCGATTGCCGCGAGAATGCCGATAATCGCGACCACGATCATCAGTTCGATCAATGTAAAACCATGTTGCTTCTTCATTTTGTCTTTCTCCATAAAAAAATGTTGGTGCGTAATTCGTAAACGGCGACATCGCCTGTACAGCTTATAAAGCAAGGGCTGTGCCAACTTTTAATAACAATAGATAACGTCCTGATTAAAAAGGACTTATTGTAAACCACATAGATTTATAATGCCGCCGGATCCGGCTGGACAAGTGTGCGACTGACCAGCAATTGTCACTAGCTGACAAAAATTGTCAGCGCGGTCGTCAATCACAGACCGTGTTCATGGCAAACGAAGGCTCACCCTCGTTGAGGCATTACTCAATGCCGAGTTTCTTTATGCGGTATCGCAACTGGCGAAAGGACAGGCCCAGCAGCTTGGCTGCTGCCGTCTTGTTGTAACGGGCCCGTTCGAGCGCTTGCAGAATCGCCTGTCGTTGCACATCTTCGACCTGATTGCTCAGATCAGCGGCAGGCTGCGGTGTTATCTCCGGCTTATCGCCAGAGGATGGTCGAATGTGCAAATCAGACTCGCTGATAGTGCCGCTGGCACAAAGAGTCACTGCTCGTTCCAGCATGTTTTCGAGTTCACGAACGTTGCCCGGAAACGGATAGCTCAGGATCGTGCTACGTGCGCTGTCATCCAGTGCTGCCGCCGAGCCATGTTTGCCAAGAATGTGCTCAGCCAACTGGAGGATGTCGTCGCTACGGTCTCGTAGTGCGGGCACGTGCAACTCAATGACATTGATCCTGTAAAAAAGGTCTTCGCGAAAATCACCCGCAGCGACCAGGTTGCTTAAGCTCTTGTGCGTGGCTGACAGTATGCGGGCATTGGCTGGTTCTTCGTTCGAAGCGCCGACCGGCCGAACCGTCTTTTCCTGAATAACCCGCAGTAGCTTGACTTGCATGGCGAGCGGCAAATCGGCAATTTCGTCAAGAAACAAGGTGCCACCATCTGCACTCTGCACCAGGCCCGCTTTGTCGGCTACGGCACCGGTGAAGCTGCCCTTGCGATGACCGAAGAACTCGCTCTCCATGAGTTCAGACGGGATGGCGCCGCAGTTGACGGGAACGAATGGGCCGTCCGAGCGCGGGCCGCTGTCATGGATCAGGCGTGCGACCAGTTCTTTGCCGGTACCCGACTCACCCGATATATGCACCGGTGCCTGCGAGCGTGCCACCTTGTCGACCATTTCCCGCAGGTCCTGCATTGGAAGGGAGTTGCCGAGCAAGCGCGATTGCTGTTCGTGGCGGGTTGCTTTGACTCGGAGCGCGTTCTCGACAATGTTCCTTAGATGCTGCAGGTCCAGTGGTTTGGAAATGAAATCAAAAGCCCCCAATTTGAGCGCCTGCACCGCAGTTTCGACATTACCGTGCGCCGTAATGACCGCAACCGGTACATCCGGCGCATGCGATTGCATCCAATCGACGAGCTCAAGACCATCTCCATCCGGCAAACGCATATCGGTCAGGCAAAGATCGAATCGGCGACTGCCGAGCAGCGCCTTGCCTTTCTTGATGTCGGCGGCTGCCTCAGCACGGATATGCATTCGTTCGAGCGTTAGCGTTAGCAGTTCGCAGATATCCGGTTCGTCATCGATAATCAGCGCAAGCGGTTGGTTCATTGTTCTTTGTCCCATCGATCCCGATCAGCGAATACGATACGAAAGATACTGCCTCCGCCAGGGCGGTCAAGGTGCAGGAGAGTCGCATGATTCAATTCGCACAACTCACGCGAGATATACAGGCCGAGCCCCGTACCACCAGAGCGGTCTGTATAGAAAGGTTCGAATATCTTCTCTGCCGTACCTGGATCGACACCCAGGCCGAGGTCAAGCACATCGACGTATGGCCGTCCCTGGCCCTTCATGCGGCCTGCTTGTAGCTCCACGAGTATGCCCCCGGTTTCGCTAGCGTACTTGACGGCATTGTCACAAAGGTTCCAGAGCACCTGCCGCAGATGGCTGTGATCCATTCTGACCTCGAGATCGGGGGCCACATCGGCAACCGTCAGTTCGCCCTCCTGCAGCTCCAGGGTCTGGGAGAACTCCGCAGCGAAATCTCCGAGCCAGGAACCGAGGCTCAGTCGCTCCGGATGGCTTGATTCGCGTCGCGACAATTGCAGCACGTTGTCGATAATGTGGCTTACGCGCTCTGAGTGTGTCTGGATGATCTCCGTAAGGCGAACATCATCAGTTGTCAGCTCGCCTGACTCAGCAAGAAGCTGTGCGGCATGACTCATCGCACCAACGGGGTTGCGGATTTCGTGCGCGATACTGGCGCTCAATCGTCCCAGTGACGCCAGTTTTGATTGCTGGACCCGGGTGGCCATCAGGCTTGTGTCCTCAAGAAATATCAGCACCGGGCCCTCGCGCTCGCCGTCATTTCCAAGCGGAGCCAGGTGCGCGGTGACACGGACGCTGCTGCCTTCAGTTACAACCGTAAATTCGGGATGCGCAGCCAGACTCGGATCGCCGCGCCACCGATGAATATACTCAGCGAGCGGTTCAAGTACGCTTGCTAACGACCGCCCACGGACCGATCCTTCCGCTCCGAGAAGTTGCACTGCCGATGTGTTGCTCAGCCTGATTTTGTCTTCAGCGTCGATTACGACGATGCTCTCGCGTAAATTCTGCACGATGTACTCATTGAGTTCCGACAGGTTCTTGAGGTCTACGCCGCGCTGCCGAGCCAGAGCTTCACTTGCCTGCATACGACGCCCAAGAGGACGTGCGGCCAGGGCCATAGCGAAAATAACCGCGCTGAGTACGCCTGCAGCCGGATAATTACCGCCCGTGCCCGAGCTGCCCAACTGCGAAAAAACCTGCTCTCCGAGAATTGCGAAGGTGGCGATGGCGCCAAGAATGGCCGGGAACTGGATCGGCAAAACCAGACTGCCGGCGCCAACAAACACGATCAACACGCCGCCGAGCCCACTGGATATGCCGCCGCTGGCATGCATCAGAATGACGATTGCAACAATATCAACCAGTAGTTGCGATACGGCCTGGACGCCAATAGGGGTCCAACGCTTGCGAAGCTCGAAACCCGAAACTATGGCAAATACGAGGTAGCTGGCCGCCGTCGTCGAGAAGACGGTGGGATACAGGTCGCCGAAAACACGAGGCTCGCCACCCACAAAGAACAGCGCCAACAGCGCTAGGGCGAACAACAAGCGGATCACGTTCAGCGTGCCGAGTACGCGCCAGATCAGATCCGGTTCGTCGGCTGCCAGCTGCATCAACATCTCCCGGCTCTTGCCGGGGTTGCGGCTTGCGGATTTGTCCGTCTGATCCTGATTCATCAATAGAGTGCTTCCGCGAAACGGTCGCCTGCGTGACAGGTTGCGCCGATTGTAGACGATGGCCACGCATTTTGCGGCGGTATGGAGTCCGCAATCTGATAATCGGCTTTGCGTCGGGCCGTGGTTTGCTCCAGAATACGGCGGGTTTTAGGCGGCTGGCTGCCTTCGATTCGCGACACATTGCGGGTCTTTCTTTTTTGCAGAATAACCAATGACGAATCAATGAACCTCCACGAGTATCAATCAAAACGATTGTTTGCCAGGTATGGCATTCCTGTCCCGAAAGGCATCCCGGCAACATCGCCAGGCGAGGCCGTAGCAGCGGCCAAGGAACTTGGCGGGAAGTTATGGGTGGTTAAGGCGCAGGTCCATGCAGGCGGCCGCGGCAAGGCCGGTGGTGTCAAGCTTGCTCGCAGTACTGACGAAGTACGTCAATTCGCGGATGACATGCTGGGCATACAACTGGTCACACATCAATCGGGCCCGGAAGGGCTGCCCGTCAGTGTCGTATATGTCGAAGAAGGCTCGGCGATCGATCGCGAGCTTTACCTGAGCATGCTGGTCGATCGGGAAGTCAGTCGTGTCTCGTTTATTGCCTCCGCCGCTGGCGGCATGGACATTGAGAAGGTCGCAGCCGAGACGCCGGAAAAGATTTTTTCGATTGCGGTTGCGCCGGATGCCGGTTTGCAGGCCTATCAAGCCCGGCAGCTGGCTTTTGGACTAGGGCTCGACAAGAAACAAATGCGTCAGTTCACTGACCTTATCAACCGGATGTATCGGCTTTACCTGGAATGCGACGCAAGCCTGGTAGAGGTAAATCCGCTGATTATCACGAAAAGCGGAGACGTTCTTTCTCTCGATGCAAAGGTCAATATCGAGGACAACGCTATGCATCGCCAGCCGGCGCTGGTCGAATTACGTGATCCGACGCAGGAAGACGAAAAGGAACGCGCAGCCGCCGCTCATGATCTGAACTACGTTTCGCTCGACGGTGATATCGCGTGCATGGTCAATGGTGCGGGGCTGGCGATGGCGACCATGGACCTCATCAAGTTGCATGGCGGCGAACCTGCGAACTTTCTTGACGTTGGCGGCGGTGCGACGTCGGACCGTGTGGCGACCGCATTCAAGCTGATTCTGTCGAACAAGAATGTGGCTGCGATACTCGTCAATATTTTCGGCGGTATCGTGCGCTGCGATTTAATCGCGCAGGGTATTGTCAGCGCCGTGAAAGAGGTTGGTGTAGAGGTCCCGGTCGTTGTGCGCCTTGAAGGAACCAACGTCGACAAGGGACGCGCATTGCTGGCCGACAGCGGGCTGGACATCATTGCGGCCGTGGATCTAACCGATGCTGCCAGAAAGGTAATTACTGCAGCCAGCGGAAGAGAAGTTTAATGAGTATTCTGGTCAACAAAGACAGCAAGATTATTTGTCAGGGCATCACTGGCAATCAGGGATCGTTTCATGCCGAGCAATGCATCGCGTACGGTACACGGATTGTGGCCGGTGTAACGCCGGGGCGTGGTGGTGAGCAACACCTTGATGTTCGGGTGTTTAACACGATGCGCGATGCGGTCAGCGCAACCGGCGCTGAGGTGAGCATGATATATGTGCCGGCGCCGTTTGCAGCGGATGCGATTCTCGAAGCAGCTGATGCCGGCGTCGAACTCATCGTCTGTGTCACCGAAGGCATACCGGTTCTGGATATGGTCAAGGTCAAATCGGCGCTGCGCGATTACGACTGCCGACTGATCGGGCCTAACTGCCCGGGCGTCATAACTCCCGATGAGTGCAAGATCGGCATCATGCCCGGCTTCATTCACCAGAAAGGCCGCATCGGTGTCGTATCACGATCTGGCACACTGACCTACGAAGCGGTGTATCAGACAACCCAGAACGGGCTCGGGCAAAGTACCTGCATCGGTATCGGTGGCGACTCGGTGCGCGGGATGAACTTTATTGACTGTCTCGAGTTGTTTGAGGCAGATGCCGATACGGACGGCGTAATCATTGTCGGCGAGATTGGCGGGACGGACGAAGAAGCAGCGGCTGAGTATATCCAGTCGAATGTATCCAAACCGGTTGTCGCCTACATTGCCGGAGTAACGGCACCGCCCGGAAAACGGATGGGACACGCCGGCGCGATTATTGCTGGCGGCAAAGGCACCGCCGCTGACAAGTTCAAGGCGCTGGACGCTGCCGGAGTGGCGACGGTGCGCTCGCCGGCCGAGCTTGGTAGCAAAATGGCGGAGATTCTCTAGCGGTATTCTCTTGGGTCAGGAGGCGACGCAGGCATGCAAAGCAACGTGACGATCGCCCTGGCGCAGCTTGATCTTGTTGTTGGTGACGTAGTCGGCAACACCGCGAAAATCCTCGATTACTCCGCTCGCGCCCGTGATGAAATGCAGGCCGACCTGGTCGTATTTCCCGAACTCAGTATTTGCGGTTATCCACCCGAAGACCTGTTATTTCACTCCGGGTTGCGGCATATGACAGAAAAAGCTGTCGCCGAGATACGCGACACGGTGCGCGACATAGCCGTAATCATCGGCTTCCCTGAGTATGTTGACGATCAGATATTCAACTCCTGTGCTGTATTTCACGACGGCGAGCTCATAAGTAAGTACCGGAAAAAGCGTCTGCCCAACTACAGCGTGTTTGACGAAGAACGATATTTCACGGCCGGTAAGGATGCTGCCGTTTTCCGCATTAATGGCATCGCCATTGGACTGATGATTTGCGAAGACGTTTGGGCGCCTGGTCCGATCTCAGACTGTCGTGCGGCTGGTGCGGAATGTGTGATTGCGATCAACGGCTCGCCGTACGAACTCGACACACAAGCTGCGCGCGAAGAGGTCGTCGCGACCAGGGCGGCGGAGGCAGGAATTCCGATCGTGTACGTCAACATGGTTGGCGGTCAGGATGAGCTGGTTTTTGATGGTGGCAGCTTCGTTATCGGGGTGGACGGTGAGATTTGCTTTCGCGCACCGCCGTTCGAAGAGGGCCTGCACAAAACAGCCCTGCATGGTGCCGCCGCTGGCGTTGTGCCGCAGCCGGGCGAAATCTCTGCGTTGCTGCCGACAGAGGAAAGCGTGTATCGCGCGTTGGTCACTGGCACTCGCGACTACGTCGCCAAGCACGGCTTTCCGGGTGTCGTCATCGGTTTGTCCGGCGGAATTGATTCGGCGCTCGTGCTCGCAGTTGCCTGCGATGCCCTTGGAGCCGATCGGGTACGTGCTGTGATGATGCCATTTCGGCATACATCGACAATGAGCCAGGAAGACGCCGCGCAACAGGCTGCGGCGTTGGGTGTGCGATACGACGTCATCTCGATCGCGCCGATGTATGACGTAACGACAGCGCAACTGGAACCAATATTTGGTGGTCGCGAAGCTGACGTCACCGAAGAGAACATTCAGGCACGCTGTCGTGGTTTGCTATTAATGGCCATTTCGAACAAGACCAGTCGAATGTTATTGACTACGGGTAATAAAAGTGAAATGGCGGTTGGCTATGCAACGCTGTACGGCGATATGGCCGGAGGATTTGCACCGATCAAGGATTGCAGCAAGTCGCTCGTGTACCGGCTGGCGCGCTACCGAAATACTTTGGGCGAGGTCATTCCTGAGCGCGTGATACTGCGACCGCCGTCGGCCGAGTTGCGTCCCGGACAGAAGGACAGCGATTCCTTGCCGGAGTACGACGTACTCGATCCGATTCTCGAGGCGTTTATTGAAGATGATCTGTCGGTCGATGAGATCGCGCGACGCGGTTTTGACAGGGATACCGTCATCAGAATTCTGGAACTGGTCAAACGCAACGAGTACAAGCGTCGCCAGGCACCGCCGGGTATTCGGATCAGCGGTCGGGCATTCGGTCGCGACTGGCGCTATCCGATAACCTCAGGCTATCGCTTTCCTGATTAGATCACACGCCCGCAAGAGCGGTTCAAGGCTGGCTAGCCACCGCTTGGAAAATTCAGCGCCAGTACGCGCCGGGTATCGGCTGCCAAATCATGCATGCCGAGGTTCTCATAGGCCTCAATCATCAGCTGCAAAGATCGGGCGTTGCTGTCTGCGCCGTTGTATTCCTCGACCGCGTTCTTGGCGCGATTGAGTGCTGCAACATAGGCACCGCGCCGAATGTAATAGTCAGCGACATGATTCTCATAGTCGGCCAGGCGGTTCTTCAGGAAAATCATGCGCTGCCGGGCATCGGCCGCATACGCGCTAGCCGGGTATCGATCCACGAGGCGGTGCAAACTTGAATAGGCTAGTTCCACGTCTTTGGGTGGCCGCATCGTAATGTCTTTCTTGAAGCGGCGCTCGAGCAGGCCGGCCTCGTCATCAAAATACGCCAGAGCCTTGATGTAGAGAGCATAGTCAACGTGCTCGTGAATGGGATTTTCACGCATGAATGTGTCGGCTGCATCGATGGCCTGTTCCTGCTGGTCGCTCTTGTAGTAGGCATACATCAGTTCAAGCTGGATCTGCCGGCTCAGGTCGCTAAAAGGAAACCTCGCCTGAATGGCTTCGAATATCTTTATGCCACGGCGGTAGTCCTGGCGTTGGATTGCCTCTTTGGCGTCCTCGTACGCTATTGTGAGATTCGAGACTTCCGTTTCAATCTCATCGTTACCTGCGCACGCGGTCAGCAGCCCAAAGCAAGCGACAAGCAGCAAATGGCGAGTCCGCCTGGTTATGCCTGAGTTCAAACGTACGCTCCTGAAAAGACGTTTCATGTTGTGGTGCCCGGGCCCGATATTGGCCGAATGATCATCAAAATAGTGCCGATTCCGGGTCACGGGACCGGTCAAATCGGCGAGTATACCGTAAACTTGTTTCGCAACCGACGCGCGCTTTGCTCGCAGGATCAACCGCAACCAGGATTGGCGATGAGCCAAGAAGCAACGATCAGAACCATCCCGGCCGAGCTGGCCGGTCAACGATTGGACCAGGCTTTGGCGAAGATGTTTCCAGAGTATTCCCGGAGCCGGCTAAAGAACTGGCTGATCGCTGGCTCAATCCAGGTCGACGGGCAGAGTCCGCGGCCACGCGATGCCGTACGCGGAGGTGAGTGCGTTTCACTGCTCGCCCTCAACGAGGTCAGCGTCAAAGCGGAATCTGAACCGATACCACTGGATATCGTATTTGAAGACGAGTCGCTGATCGTGATTAACAAGCCTGCCGGTATGGTCGTACATCCCGGCACGGGCAATCCGGCCGGAACGCTTTTGAATGGCTTGTTGCACCACGCACCCGAGCTCGAGGCGGTGCCTCGCGCTGGCATCATTCATCGGCTTGACAAAAACACGAGTGGCTTGCTTCTGATTGGCAAATCAGTGCCTGCGCAGACCGCCCTGGTGCGGCAACTCGCGGATCGCGAGATCTCGCGCCATTACCTGGCGGTCTGTAACGGCGTGCTGACCGGTGGCGGAACTATTGATGCGGCTATCGGTCGGCATCCTGTTGACCGGACGCGCATGAGTGTGCAGGACAAGGGCAAACCGGCAGTAACTCACTACACAGTGCGGGAACGGTTCGCCGCGCATACCTATATTAACGTCAGGTTGGAAACCGGCCGAACGCACCAGATACGTGTGCATCTTGCGTACCGCCGCCACGCTTTGGTCGGGGACCCGTCCTACGGTGGTCGACTGGCGTTGCCGGCAGGCGCTTCTGAGCTGCTAATCGAGATATTGCGCAACTTTCGCCGCCAGGCCCTGCACGCCGCCCGGTTATCGTTAGCGCATCCTGACGGTGGTGAATCGTTGAGCTTTGAGGCACCACCGCCGGAAGACTTCCGGAGTTTAATTGCTGTGCTGCGAGGGAGTGCGAATGAGCACTGACTGGATAGCGGCTGACTGGCCGGCGCCAGCTAGCATAGTCGCTGGTACTACGACGCGGCGCGCTGGTGCGAGCACGGGGGCGTTCGCGTCGATGAATATCGCCGCCCATGTTGGCGACGATCCGGCTCACGTCGCTGACAACCGGCGCAGATTCATCACGATGTGCGATCTGCCCGGCGAGCCGCTCTGGATGAATCAGGTTCACGGCACACGAATAATCGCGGCCGGGGAGTTATCGCTGCAGCATGATATTCCTGAAGCAGATGCAATTGTCTCGGGGCGCTGCAACGACGTTTGCGCAATAATGACGGCAGACTGTCTGCCGATTTTGTTGTGTGCAACCGATGGCACCGAAGTTGCTGCCGTTCATGGCGGATGGCACGGGCTTGCGGGCGGCATTATTGAGGCGACAGTCGCTGCGATGTCAATTCCGGCGGAAAACCTGATCGCGTGGTTTGGACCCGCGATATCGCAACCGGCCTTCGAGGTTGGCAGCGAGGTGCGCGACGCGTTCGTCGGCCAAGATGACGCAGCTGCGGGCTACTTTGTTGCAAACAAACGCATGCGCTGGCAGGCCGACCTCTACGGGCTGGCACGGCAGCGCCTGACGACGTTGGGCGTCACGGGCGTTTATGGTGGTGCCTTCTGCACCTATGGGGATGACGAGCGGTTCTTTTCGTACCGGCGTGACGGCCATTGTGGAAGGATGGCGAGTTTCATATTCCGGCGACCGTAGATTTCGCCCCGGCAGGGAAGTCGCAGGAATTCGCTGGCGCCCTTGAAAAGCAGCAACTTTGGCGCAATTTATGGGTGAGTTTCCCGAATACCGGACGACCGAACCAGGGGTATTTCCATGCGTATGGATAAATTGACCAGCAAGTTTCAAATGGCACTGGCTGATGCGCAGTCTCTGGCGATTGGCCAGGATCATCAGTATATCGAGCCGGCACATGTCATGGTGGCGCTGCTGGATCAACAAGGCGGATCCGTACGCGGGCTGCTGACCAAGTCAGGTATGAACGTCAACCTGCTGCGTTCCCAGCTGGGTGATGCGACTGACAAACTGCCAAGAGTTGAGGGTGCCGGCGGTGACGTTCATATCGGCAATGACCTGAGCAGGCTTTTCAACATCACCGATAGGCTTGCACAGAAGCGTGACGATCAATACATCTCAAGCGAACTCTTCGCGCTCGCCGCAATGGATGACAAGTCGCCGTTGCTTGGCATCATGCAACACGCGGGAGCGGTGCGCGGCGCCATTGAAAAAGCTGTTGACGAAATTCGCGGCGGCCAGCAAGTGCAAGACCCGAGTGCTGAAGATACACGCCAGGCGCTCGAAAAATTCACTATAGACGTGACCGAGCGCGCTGAGCAGGGCAAGCTCGATCCGATCGTCGGACGCGACGACGAAATTCGACGCACCATTCAGATTTTGCAGCGCCGGACGAAGAACAACCCTGTCCTGATCGGAGAGCCGGGTGTCGGCAAGACTGCGATCATCGAAGGACTGGCACAGCGTATCGTCAACAATGAGGTACCCGAGGGTCTGCGCGGCAAGAGAATTCTATCGCTGGACATGGGCTCACTTATTGCCGGCGCGAAATTTCGCGGCGAGTTTGAAGAGCGACTCAAAGCTGTTCTGAGTGATTTGGCCAGGCAGGAAGGACAGATCATCCTGTTTATCGACGAGATGCATACGGTGGTCGGCGCCGGCAAGGCTGAAGGCTCGATGGATGCCGGCAACATGTTGAAGCCGGCTTTGGCTCGTGGCGAGTTGCATTGCGTTGGTGCAACGACGCTTGACGAGTATCGCAACTACCTTGAGAAAGACGCGGCACTGGAACGGCGGTTCCAGAAAGTGCTCATCAATGAGCCGACAGTCGACGACACCGTTGCGATTCTGCGTGGCCTCAAAGAGCGTTACGAAATACACCATGGCGTCGAAATCACCGATCCGGCGATTGTCGCAGCAGCGACATTGTCGCACCGCTATATCAGCGATCGGCGATTGCCCGACAAGGCGATCGATCTGATCGACGAGGCAGCATCGAAGATTCGAATCGAAATCGATTCGAAGCCCGAGGAACTGGACCGACTCGAACGCCGCATTATCCAGTTGAAGATCGAGCGCGAAGCGCTGAAAAAGGAATCTGATGATGCCTCGCGCAAACGGCTTGTGGATATCGAGGCGCAGCTGGGAGGATTGGAGAGAGAATTTGCCGATCTTGACGAAATCTGGAAATCCGAAAAAGCCGCGATGCAGGGCACGGCGCATGTAAAGGAAGAACTGGAACGCGCGCGTCTGGAATTTGAGACAGCGCATCGTGCGCATGATCTCGCGCGCATGTCTGAATTACAGTACGGACGCATTCCCGAACTGGAGAAGCAACTGGCGAATGCAGTGCAGGAGGAATGCAAAGAACTGACATTGTTGCGCAACAACGTGACCGAAGAGGAAGTCGCCGAGATCGTTTCGAAGTGGACAGGAATACCGGTCTCGAAAATGCTCGAAGGCGAGAAAGAAAGACTAATGCAAATGGAATCAGTTGTGCAGCAGCGCGTAGTCGGACAGAGCGAGGCGGTTACGGCGGTTGCCAACGCGATTCGACGTTCACGGGCGGGCCTGTCGGATCCGCGGCGTCCAATCGGTTCCTTTCTGTTCCTGGGGCCAACCGGCGTCGGCAAGACTGAGTTGACGAAAGCACTGGCACATTTCATGTTCGACACCGAGGATGCGATGGTTCGTCTCGACATGTCGGAATTCATGGAGAAACACTCGGTAGCTCGTCTGATTGGTGCGCCGCCGGGTTACGTTGGTTATGAAGAGGGCGGCTATCTGACCGAGGCCGTACGTCGTCGTCCGTACTCGGTGATCCTGCTTGATGAGGTCGAGAAGGCGCATCCTGATGTATTCAATGTGCTGCTGCAGGTGCTCGACGATGGTCGTCTGACTGACGGCCACGGCCGTACAGTTGACTTTCGCAACACGGTGATCGTCATGACGTCGAATCTGGGCTCGCAAAGAATCCAGGCGATGGCGGGCGAAGAAAATTACCAGGCAATGAAGAACGCAGTGATGGAGATCGTCGGCCAACATTTTCGACCTGAATTCATCAATCGCGTCGACGACGTTGTGGTGTTCCATCCTCTGGAACGCGAGCATATTCGTCTCATTGTCGACATTCAACTGGGCTACCTGCAAGACCGTCTGGCAGATCGCGACATGCACATACGATTGTCGTCAGCCGCTCGCGACAGGCTCGCCGAAGCCGGGTTCGATCCTGTCTACGGCGCGCGGCCGCTGCGGCGAGCGATCCAGCAGCAGGTCGAGAACCCGCTGGCGCAGGAGATTTTGCAGGGTAAATTCAAGCCCGGTGATGTCATTGAAATTGGCGTTGCTGATGATCGACTCGGATTTGAAGTTGCCGCCTAGCACGGACTATTCATGAATTGTCCGGGCTGGCTACCTTTTGGCAGTGCGCCGACTATAATGCCCGACAACTGCGGAGATCCATGAATGCCGATTTACGAATATGCCTGCAAAAATTGTCAGCACGTACTTGATGTGCTGCAGAAGATCGCCGATGAGCCGCTGGTCGTGTGTCCGGAGTGCAGCGAGCCCCAACTCAAGCGCCTGTTATCGGCGCCACATTTTCGCCTGAAAGGCAAGGGCTGGTACGAGACGGACTTCAAGAAAGACAACCAACGCAACCTGGCCGGTGACACCAAACCGGCAAAGGAGAGTGACAAGGTGGAATCGGGCAAGAGCGACAAGGCGGGTTCCGGCAAGGACGACAGGGCGGGTTCCGGCAAGGACGACAAGGCGGCTGCAGGCAAGGGTGACAAGGAGAGTTCGGCGAAGAGCAAATCACCGAAACCCGAGTCCGACAGCAACGCGACCGCGGCGTGAGGTCCCGGACATGAAACGAATTCGCCGCTATCTTGTCGCCGGGCTCCTTGTCTGGTTGCCGCTGGCCATCACCTACGCCTTGTTTGTCTTCATTGTCGGCATCATGGACGCCATGTTGGACAACACGCTGGAACGGTTACCGGAGCAGCTTCATCCGGACGTCTTGATTGGTGTGGAGATTCCAGGACTGGGCGTTGTCTTTACTGTTTTGCTATTGCTCATCACTGGCGTGCTCGCTGCGAATTTTGTTGGACGGGCATTTGTTCGCGGCTGGGAGTCCCTGATGGAGCGAATACCTTTCGTGCGCTCCGTTTATTCGGCGGCCAAGAATTTCGCCGAGATTGTGTTTTCAGATACCGGCAATGCGTTCAAGAAAGTGCTGCTGATAGAATATCCACGCAAAGGAATCTACACGCTCGCATTTCAAACTGCGTCGCAACTTGGAGAAGTAGAGGGCCGAACCGGACAGGACGTCATTTGCTGTTTTGTGCCAACCACACCCAATCCGACTTCGGGTTTCATTATCATCGTGCCGAGAAACGACGCTATTGAGCTTGATATGGATGTCGACGAGGCGGTGCGGATGGTCATGTCGCTGGGCGTCGTCGTGCCGACTTGGCGCAAGGACCAGATAGGCGAGCTGCCGTTCGACGAGCCTTACAGCCCTGAATAGCGTGGTATGTTTGGCGCCATATAAATAATATGGGCGGATTCATGCGGAAGTTTTTTAGCGAACTGAAGCGTCGCAAGGTCCTGCGCGTTGCGGCGGTCTATATCGTTTCTTCGTGGGTACTCCTGCAGGTTGCAGATCTGCTCGCCTCTATACTCGAACTACCGGACTGGACGGCGAAGCTCGTTTTTGTACTCCTTGTTGTCGGGTTCGTTCCCGTACTTATTCTTGCCTGGGCCTATGATCTGACCCGTGACGGCATCAAGGTGACCGGGAATACCGACGAACAGGCCGGTATTGGTGTCGGAAGTAAAGTGCCCGGTATCGTCGCAGGGATCATTATCCTTGCGGGCCTGGTCGGTGGTGGTATCTGGTATACGGGCATGGATGCCCGCTGGGCTCGCAATGTTGCGATGTCGGAAATTGAGGCACTTATAGAAAGTGGCGATCCCGAGGCGGCGTTCGTATTGGCCCTGGAGGTCGAAGCAGCAATTCCCGATGATCCCGCGATGGCTGAGATCTGGGAATCATTTGCCTGGACGACATCGATCCCGTCGATTCCTTCTGGAGCGACTGTATTTCGGCGCGAGTATTCGAATCCGGACGCCAAGTGGCAGGAACTGGGCATGACACCGCTCTACGATATTCATGTTCCCTTTGGCGCGTCGGTGCTTCGTATTGAATCGCCAGGGTATACGCCGTTGCTTCGTGTCATTGGTGGCGGCATGCGGTTTGCTGTCGAATTGCCGGTGCAAGAAAGGCCAACAGCCGGATTTGCGAACGTGAATCCGGAAAAATTCGTTCTTGAAACCGAAGCGTCTTTGCCAGCAGGCATGGTGCGTGTACCTGGCTGGAGCGCGCTTGTTGACGGAGAGATGCTCGAGTTTCGTGACTTTTTCCTGGGTCGATTCGAAGTGACGAACAGCGAGTTTCAGGAATTTGTTGATGCAGGCGGCTACAGACGTAGAGATTTGTGGGAGCATGATTTCATATCGGAATCCGTGATTCTGTCGTTCGAGGATGCGATGGCCTCGTTTGCCGATAGCACCGGGCGTCCGGGTCCCAGTACCTGGGTGGCCGGGACTTATCCCGATGGCGAGGGCGATTATCCTGTCGCCGGTGTCAGTTGGTTCGAGGCCGCGGCCTACGCACGCTTCGTCGGTCGCGAGCTACCGACTATTCACCATTGGCGTCGTGCTCTAGCTATCGGGTTGCTGTCCTGGGAACTGCCCGCAAGCAATATCGATCGAGAGCGCGTAGCGGCTGTCGGTGAGTATTCGAGCATCGGATGGACAGGCACGCACGACATGCTTGGCAACCTTCGCGAGTGGTGTTACAACGCGGCGGCTGATCAGCAAAAGGTCATTGTGGGTGGTGCCTGGAATGATGCTGCGTACATGGCGGAGGAGAGCGTTTCAACGCCATTTAGAAGGCCGGGGCTCGATCGAGCGCCAACCAACGGTTTTCGGCTCGCTATTAGCAACGAAGAAACGACCGTAACGAGCGCCGCCGTAAGGCCCTTGGTCGATGCCGAACCGATGCCCATCGGTGAACCCGTTTCGGATGACGTATTTGCCGCAATCCTCAGTAATTTCAAGTACGACCACAGTCCGTTGAATGCGGTCATAGAAGAGACCATCGAGTTCCGTTACTGGTGGCGCCAACGAATCAGCATAGATACGCCTGACGGCGAAGACCGGATACCTATTTACGTGTACTTGCCCAAGCGCGAGACGTCGCGTCACCAGACTTTAGTGTATTGGCCGGGGGCCGCGTCGTATTTTCTCGATTCGATTGAGCAAACTGGATTTCAACTCGATTTTGCACTAAGAAACGGGCGCGCTGTCGCCGTGCCGGTCTTGAAGGGGATGTACGAGCGGCGCTCGTCTTCGCGGCCAGACTGGACCACGCAGAATGGCCGTGACCTGGCAATCGAAGAGGCGCGAGAGTTTCGTCGCGCCGTCGATTATCTTGAGACCAGGCCCGACATCGAGTCTGACAATCTGGCTTTTGCCGGATTTAGCTGGGGCGGCCGGGTTGGGGCCATCATGCTGGCTGTCGATCGGCGCTTCAAGGTAGCTGTGCTGAATCAGGCGGGAATCAATGCCGGCGATCACCCTGACATCAATGTCGTACATTACCTGCCGCGAGTTAATGTGCCTGTGCTGCACTTCAGCGGCCTGTACGACACCGATTTCCGTTTCGAGACCTCGTCCAAACCCTTCTTCGACCGGCTTGGCACAGCCGCCGCGGACAAGAAACACGTCGTGGAACCGACCGGACATTTCGTGCCTGCCGCGGTCGTCAAAGGCGAGACACTGGACTGGCTGGACAAGTACCTGGGTCCGGTTGAATAGGAGCGTAGTTAGCAGCGGATTTCGGGCCTGAAGGCCCTCCTTCGTCTTGCTTGCCAGTCTCCCAAGCCGTACCATGCCGCCTCCTTTTTCAAGGGTGTTCTTAAGGCAAACGATGCGTAGTGACTATTGCGGACAAGTTAAAGAATCTCTGATCGGACAGGAAATCGCGGTCTGTGGCTGGGTGCATCGGCGCCGCGACCACGGTGGCGTGATCTTCATTGATCTGCGCGATCGGGAGGGACTTCTGCAGATCGTATTCGACCCGGACCGCCCGGAGATATTCGCCGAGGCAGAGCGCATTCGTGGTGAATATGTGCTCGCTGTCAAAGGCGTCGTGCGTCCACGCCCGGAGGGCACGATTAACCCGAAAATGGCAACCGGCCACGTCGAGGTTCTCGCCCACGAGCTGACAACACTGAATCGGTCGGAAACGCCGCCTTTCCATCACGATGAGCATGCCAACGAAGAGCTGAGACTGAAGTATCGCTATCTCGATCTGCGTCGCGAGGAGATGCTTGGCAATCTGCGCTTGCGCCACCAGGTGACGATGGCAATGCGCGAGTATCTTGACGGCCAGGGTTTTATCGACGTCGAGACACCGATGCTGACGCGCGCGACACCGGAGGGTGCGCGCGACTACATCGTTCCGAGTCGCACGAATCCGGGAAATTTTTTCGCGCTCCCTCAGTCACCGCAGATTTTCAAGCAGCTGTTGATGATGTCCGGGCTGGATCGTTACTACCAGATCGTACGGTGCTTTCGTGACGAGGACCTTCGCGCTGATCGGCAACCCGAATTTACGCAGCTCGATATTGAGATGAGTTTCGTCGACGAAGCGGCGGTTATCAGGCAGATGGAAGAACTCGTGCGGCACATGTTCAAGAGCGTGCTGGACATTGATCTTCCGTCACCGTTTCCGCGCATGAGTTATGCCGAGGCGATGCGGCGGTTTGGCTCTGACAAGCCGGATCTGCGTATCGACATGGAACTTGTCGAAGTTGCGGACCTGATGGGTTCGGTTGAATTCAAGGTGTTTGCCGGACCGGCGAACGATGCCGATGGCCGGGTTGCGGCGTTGTGCCTGCCTGGAGGCAGCAGCCTGAGCCGCAAAGAGATCGATGCATACACAGCATTCGTCGGTCGCTACGGCGCCAGAGGTCTCGCCTACATCAAGGTGAACGATGCTGCGGCAGGCCGCGACGGGTTACAGTCGCCCATACTGAAGTTTTTGCCTGATGATGTTGTTGCAAGCATAGTTGAACGCACCAGCGCAAAGAGCGGTGATCTGATTTTCTTCGGTGCAGACAAAGCACGTGTTGTCAATGATGCGCTGGGCGCGTTGCGCGTGAAACTCGGCGGAGATCGCGGCCTCATCAAAGACGCCTGGGCACCGATGTGGGTTGTCGATTTCCCGATGTTCGAGAAAGATGCACAAACGAAGCGATGGACCGCGCTGCATCATCCGTTTACGGCGCCGAACAGCGGTGATGCCGATGTCCTGCGGGCCGATCCTGGCAATGCCTTGTCGCGAGCCTATGACATGGTTCTGAATGGTTCAGAGATTGGTGGTGGTTCGATTCGAATCCACGACCAGGGTCTGCAATCGGCTGTTTTTGATTTGCTGGACATCAGCAAAGAGGAAGCCGAGGAGAAATTCGGCTTTCTGTTACGTGCCCTTCAATACGGATGTCCGCCGCATGGTGGGATTGCATTCGGTCTGGATCGGATCGTCATGCTGATGGCTGGCGCTGAGAGCATTCGTGATGTCATTGCCTTCCCGAAAACGCAAACGGCGAGTTGTCCGCTGACCAATGCGCCTGGTGAAGTCTCAGCCGAGCAGCTGAAGGAAGCCGGTATCCGCCTGCGGACACCGCGCACCGGGTAGGCTGTTGGTCGGCACACAAACGGCCGTAATCCATCGACCCTGCTTTATTCCGGTCGTGCACCAGGCGTGATGCATTGCAGCGTCTTTCTAATTCATGACTGCAATTGAGACAGTCGTTTGCCTGCACGGCTTCTGGTCTCACGGCACAGGCATGTACCTGATCAAACGCCGGCTCGAAAAAGAGTACGGCATGCGGGCACTTTTATTCAGTTACCCGTCGGTGAGCGGCACCCTGGATGAAAATGCCGCACGGCTTGCACAATACATGCACGAGGCTGAACTCAGCAGCGCGCACATCATCGGTCATAGTCTCGGTGGTGTTGTAGCATTGCGTATGTTGGCCAATGACCCCAATGCCTTGCCGGGTCGTGTTGTGTGCCTGGGCTCACCGTTGTGCGGTTCTCGCGCAGGCGAGTTCCTGAGCCGTCAGGACTGGGCAGAATTGATCATCGGTCGTTCATTGTCCGAGGGCGTGCTGCACGCAGCGGCGAACGAGTGGGCAACGAATGTCTGTCTAACGAGAGAGATTGGCGTGGTTGCTGGTACTGTCCCGTTCGGCGTTGGTCATCTTGTGGCCGATATGGGCGAGCAGAATGACGGTACGGTCGCAGTGTCCGAGACGCGTCTGGCGGGTGTGAAGGACCACATCTGCGTGCCCGTCAGCCATAAGGGCATGCTGGTGTCACGTGATGTCGTTGATCAGGCTGCTGCGTTTCTGAAGCGCGGCGTATTCCTGAGAGATAACTGGTAGCGTGCCCTGGTCTCTCCTATAAATCCCGCAGCTGATACAGTGCTTCGAGCGCCTCGCGCGGCGACATCGTGTCGGGATCCAATTCATCGAGAGTGGCACGCAGCTTGTCATCGGCCTCGTCGTTGCCGACACTCAGAGCTAATTGAGCCTGCGGGTGCTCAGCGTGTACGACTTGCTGTGATTCGAGGGAATCAAGATAGGTTTTCGCCAGCCGAATGACGTTTCGAGGAACGCCCGCCAGGGCCGCTACCTGCAGACCATAGCTTTGATTGGCCGGTCCGGGTCTGACCGCGTGCAGGAAAACGAGCTGGCCCTCGTGCTCGGTAGCATCCAGATGCACGTTGCAGCAGCCCGGTAACTCCTGCGCCAGTGCGGTCAGCTCAAAATAGTGCGTTGCAAATAACGTAAACGCCCGGGCCGTCTCTCCCATGTAGTGAGCCGCTGCCCACGCAAGCGACAGACCATCGAATGTACTTGTGCCCCGTCCTATCTCGTCCATGAGCACGAGGCTTTGCTCAGTCGCATTATTCAGAATAGTGGCTGTCTCGGTCATCTCGACCATAAACGTCGAGCGCCCACCCGCCAGATCGTCCGAGGCACCGATGCGCGTGAAAATTCGATCAATGGGTCCGATACGCAGACTCTCGGCCGGCACGAAACTACCAATGTGTGCGAGGATCGCGATCAGCGCGGTCTGTCGCATGTAGGTTGACTTGCCGCCCATGTTAGGGCCTGTAACAACCACCAATCGTTGTGCAGCGTTAAGCGACACATCGTTGGCAACGAACGGCGTATCGATGACCTGTTCAACGACCAGATGACGACCACCTTCAATCTCAATGCAAGGTTCGTCGCTGATGGTCGGCTTCGACAGGTCCAGGCTATCGGCACGTTCCGCGAAACAGGCCAGCACATCCAGTTCGGCTAGCGCGGCGGCACTCTGCTGCAGATTGCTCAGAACCTCCAGCAAGTAATCCAGCAGCTGTTCATACAAATATTTTTCGCGCAGCAACGCGCGCTCCCTTGTACCGAGTACCTTGTCTTCGAATTCCTTGAGCTCAGGTGTGATGTAACGCTCGGCGCCTTTGAGCGTCTGGCGACGCACGTATTCGACGGGTGCGCGATCGGCTTGTCCCTTGCTGATCTCGATGTAGTAGCCATGCACACGGTTATATCCGAGCCTCAAGGTTGCAATGCCGGTGCGCTCTTTTTCGCGGGCTTCGAGATCAAGCAAGTACTGGCCGGCGTTCGCGGCGATGGCTCGCAGGTCATCAAGTTCGTCGTCGTAGCCATCAGCAATGACGCCACCATCGCGAATTAGCATCGGCGGATTTTCGATAATTGCTTTTGTCAGCCGTTCATGTTGTGGACAATGTTCGTCGATTTGTTCGTGCAGGGACTGTAGCAGCGGTGATTCGATTGCTGCGATTTGTTGCCGAAGTTCCGGCAGGCGCGACAGGGTCTCGGCCAGTTGCCGAAGATCACGTGGTCTCGCCGAGCGCAATGCAACACGAGACAAGATACGTTCAACGTCGCCCACACCATTAATGCGTGCCTGTAACGTCTCAGAGTTGCGGCAAAGATTGATTGCTTCGACTGCCTGGTAGCGTGCCTTAAGAACGGTCGCAGTGCGCAGCGGTCGTTGCATCCAGCGGCGTAACAACCGGCTGCCCATAGGGCTTTGGCACCGATCCATCACTCCGGCGAGTGTGTGCTGATGCAGGCCGCTCAGAGACTCCTCGAGTTCGAGGTTACGCCGCGTAGGCCCGTCCATGATGACCGCGTCCTCGCGGCACTCAGCTGTGATTGACAGCAGGTGTGGCAGTGCCGCCTTTTGTGTATCGGTAACGTATTGCAGCAGCGCGCCTGCCGCCTCGACGCCGAGAGGGAACCGGTCGCAACCGAAACCACTCAGGTTCCGGGTGCCGAACTGTCCGCAGAGGAGCCGTGTCGCGCTGCCGAGCTCAAAGTGCCACGGTGGGCGACGTGTGACCCGGATGTGGTCCGCAAGCGACTCTCCGAACTGCTGTTCCTCGTCGATAATCAGCTCGGCAGGACGTAGTCGTTCGATCTCACCAAGAACAGCTTGTGTGTCCGGCACCTCGGTCAGGCGGAATCGTCCTCCGGCCAGGTCGAGCCATGCGATACCGAAACCATCCACCGACGCGACAACCGATGCAACGAGGTTGTCACGGTTCTCGGCCAGTAGTGCCTCATCAGTCAGCGTGCCGGGCGTTACGATGCGCGTGACTTTGCGCTCGACCGGGCCTTTGCTGGTTGCCGGATCGCCGATTTGCTCACAAATCGCAACGGATTCACCCTTGCGCACAAGTTTGGCCAAATAACCCTCAATAGCGTGGTACGGGATGCCAGCCATCGGGATCGCATTGCCACCGGACTTGCCGCGCGCCGTTAACGTGATGTCGAGCAGCCTGGCTGCACGCTTCGCATCGTCAAAAAACAGCTCATAAAAGTCGCCCATGCGATAGAAAACGAGCATCTCTGGATAATCGGCTTTGATGCTCAGGTACTGGCGCATCATCGGCGTATGGACGGAAGTGACTTCGGCGCTCATCGACTCTGTTATTTCAGGCTATTATGTCGCCTGGGAAGCCCGGGCGTTGTTTGTTTAGCTAGTGAAACTACTGCATGTCGAAACCGGACGCCATCTTTATGGTGGTCCGCAACAGGTGATCTATCTGGTCACGGCACTCCAGGAGCGAGGCCATGAGTGCACGCTTGTATGTCCGCCGGACACAGGCATCGATGCGGCGGCGCGTCAGGCGGGAGTTCCTGTGCGCAACCTGTTTTGTGCCGGCGACCTGGATTTGCCATTCGCATACCGGCTGTCCCAGTACCTGAACTCAGCCCGACCAGACCTCGTCCATTGCCATAGTCGTCGCGGTGCCGATATCCTGGGCGGCCTGGCCGCGAGTTTTGCCCACATTCCAGCGATCGTATCGCGGCGGGTCGACAACACCGAGATTAGGCTGATGGCGGCCATCCGATATAGGCCATTCAGGACAATAATCGCAATCTCGGAGGCGGTCGCGACTGTGCTGAGAGATCGGGGCGTTGACGATAAGCGCATCGTCGTTATTCGCGACGCCGTCGATACCGCGCGATTCGACGAAGCCCCGGATTGCCGTTCGTTCCGCGACGATTTTGGTATCCCGGCGGATGCCTTCGTTATTGCCGCCGCCGGGCAACTGATTCCGCGCAAGGGTCATCGCTACTTGTTGCAGGCGGTTGCCGACCTCAGGAACCGCCATCCCAATATCCGTTTGATTATCTTCGGCGAAGGTTATCTGGGTAACCAGCTGCGAGCGCAGGCCGCGTCGCTGGGCTTGGGCGGCATCGTTCAGTTCGCGGGATTTCGCGACAATCTGGACGATTATCTCGGCTGCATTGATGCTTTCGCTCATCCGGCGCTCGCAGAAGGTCTTGGCGTGGCAACATTAAAAGCAGCGGCCGCTGGCGTAGCGGTTGTTGGGTTCGCGGCAGGTGGTCTTGCAGAGGCGGTCGAAGACGGGAAAACAGGACTGCTGGTTCAAGCCGAAGATGCCGATGCGCTGCAAGCGGCCATCGCCATGCTCATTGCTGACAATGAATTGCGGCTGCGGCTGGGGGCAGCCGGGCGATTGCGCATGCAAAACGAGTTCTCGATCGATACGATGGCAGACAGGCACATTGCTTTGTACGAATCGGTGCTGAATGACTGACAACCTGGACATAAACACCCTTGCTAAAGAGCTCATTGGCGAACTCAGTGCGAGCGGCAAGACAGTGACGACAGCGGAGTCATGCACGGGTGGCTGGATAGCGAAAGCACTGACTGATGTGGCTGGAAGTTCCGCCTGTTTTGCTTACGGAATCGTCAGCTACAGCAATGGCGCCAAGGAATCGCTACTGGGTGTTGAGAATCAAAAGCTCATCGACCACGGTGCCGTGAGTGTGCCTACGGTCAGTGCAATGGCCACGGGAGCGCTGAACCTGAGCGGTGCCGACATTGCCGTCGCGGTGAGTGGTATCGCCGGACCCGAAGGTGGCAGTGAAGAAAAGCCGGTTGGCACCGTTTGCTTCGCCTGGGCTACCCGAGAACGCTCCGGTATCGGCGTTGCTACGGACCAGAAGTGCTTCGAGGGTGATCGCAACAGCGTCAGATGCCAGGCGGTCTTTTGCGCCCTGGCCGGAATTCGGGAGCGACTGCACGAATGAGCAACAAACGGCTTTTTTGCGGGTTGTGGCCATCGGGTCGTCAGCGTGAGCTGCTCCGCGACATTATTAGTCCGATGACGAAATTGGTTGAGGGTGCCGCGATTCATCGTAGTAACTGGCATGTGACCCTGGTCTTCATCGGTGACATATCGGAAGACCGCATACCGGAATTACAGCTGGCAACCAGTACTATTGCTGTCGAGCCGTTTCGGCTGCGCTTCGACCGCGTTGAGTTCTGGCCACGCCCAAAGGTCGCTGTTTTGGTTGCAGCGACAGTACCGCCGGAAATGGAGCGACTGATTGCTTTGCTGCACAACGTGTTGGCCGATTTCGGTGTGGAGCCGGAAGATCGTACCTACCGGCCGCATATCACCGTTGTGAAGCGAGCCCGCACGTTCGAGACGCAACGATTGGCGCAGCCGGGCGTCATGGAGTGGTCAGACTTCGACCTCATAGAGTCAGTTTCACAGCCCGGCGGCGCCACCTACCGTCCACTGAAACAATAGCTTCGACACGTTTCTTCACACAACGCCCCGATTGGAGTCTTGGCAGCGGCTGTCCTGTCGGGGCCTTTGTGGAATAATGGCGTTCTCAATTTTCACTTACCGGATGACACTAAAACAATGGACGACAACCGCAAGAAAGCCCTCGCTGCAGCTTTGGGACAAATCGAGAAACAGTTTGGCAAAGGCTCGGTAATGCGCCTTGGCGATAATCCCATGCCGCGGGATATCGACGTTATCTCAACAGGTTCAATCGGACTCGACGTAGCGCTCGGGATCGGAGGCGTGCCGAAAGGCCGGGTTGTCGAGATTTACGGCCCGGAGGCTTCAGGCAAGACGACTCTGACCTTGCAGATTATTGCGGAAGCTCAGAAGTTAGGTGGTACGGCGGCATTTGTTGACGCTGAGCACGCGCTGGACCCGACCTACGCTGACAAGCTCGGAGTCAATGTCGACGAGTTGCTGGTATCGCAGCCCGACACCGGCGAGCAGGCACTGGAGATCACCGATATGTTGGTTCGCTCGGGAGCAGTGGACGTCGTCGTCGTCGACTCGGTTGCAGCACTGACGCCGAAGGCCGAGATAGAAGGCGAGATGGGCGACTCACACATGGGCCTGCAGGCACGTCTGATGTCACAGGCGCTCAGAAAACTGACCGCCAACATCAAGCGCTCGAACACGATGGTGGTTTTCATTAACCAGATTCGAATGAAAATCGGTGTCATGTTCGGCAGTCCCGAAACGACAACGGGCGGTAATGCGCTCAAGTTCTACTCGTCGGTGCGCCTCGACATCCGTCGCATCGGTGCCATCAAGAAAGGTGACGAGGTCATTGGCAATCAGACACGGGTCAAAGTCGTCAAGAATAAGGTGTCACCGCCATTCAAGATGGCAGAGTTTGAGATTCTCTACGGCCATGGTATTTCCCGCGAGGGTGAGATCATCGATCTTGGTGTCGCCCACGACATCATTGACAAGGCCGGATCCTGGTACAGCTATGGAGCGGATCGCATCGGCCAGGGCAAAGAAAACGTTCGCGAGTATCTGAAAGCACATCCAGAGACGGCTCAGGAAATAGAACAGAAGATTCGCGCGCTGCTGTTGCCGGCGACCGTCGCAGCCGTGCCTGAAGAGAAAGAAGCGGCCGTAAGAGAAGCTTGACTGGTAGGCCTCGAGGCGCGGTATCAGCCGCGATCATCGACAATGCGCGCTGGCATAAAGCGCTTCTGCAATTTTTGCGATAATTCACTGTGTCCGACAAGCCGTCAATCAATGAAGAACTCAGTGACCTTTTCTCTCCCGAGGGGGACGATCGCTTTACCAGCCCCCTGGAGGCACGCAAAAAGGCGATGGATTACCTCGCGCGACGGGAGTATGGGAACAAAGAACTAAAGAAAAAGCTCGCATCGGCCGGATTCCTCACCGAGGCTCTCGAACCGGCGCTTGAACAACTTGTCGTCGACGGTCTGCAAAGCGATCAACGATTTGTAGAGGCTTTCGTGCAGTCACGCATAAATCAGGGAAAGGGCCCGGCGAGAATCCGTGCCGACCTTGTGCATCGCAGCGTAGACGAGAGTCTGGTCGATGAAGTGCTGGCCGGGGCGGCAGTGGACTGGTGCGAGCTTGCCCGGCAAGCCCGGCAGAAGAGATTCGGTCTTGAACATCCACCGGACTTCAAGGAGAAGGCTCGCCAGATGCGGTTTTTACAGTATCGGGGGTTCCTGCCAGAGCAAATTCAGGCGGCTGCTGCACCTGACGACGAATGAGATCAAATCCCGTAAACTTGCGCCCTTTAGAATTGCCAGACTGGGATGACAACTGATTCGATGAAAATAGTTACGAGCAATGAGCTGCGCAGGGCCTTTCTGGAGTATTTTCGCAAGCACGACCACGAGATTATTGCGAGTTCACCGCTCGTACCCGGCAACGACCCGACGCTGTTATTTACGAATGCCGGCATGGTGCAGTTCAAGGACGTCTTCCTGGGCAGCGACAAGCGCAGCTACCAGCGTGCTGCGACGTCGCAGCGCTGTGTTCGAGCCGGAGGTAAACACAACGATCTCGAGAATGTCGGCTACACGGCGCGGCACCATACGTTCTTCGAGATGCTCGGCAATTTCAGCTTCGGTGATTACTTCAAGAGCGATGCTATCCGTTACGCATGGGAGTTTCTGACTGAAGAACTTGGACTGCCTGCCGAGAGACTCTGGATAACCGTCTTCGAAGACGATGACGAAGCAGCCGATATCTGGCTGAACGAGATCAAGATCGATCCGAAGCAGTTTTCAAGACATGGCGAGAAAGACAATTTCTGGGCCATGGGTGACACCGGACCGTGCGGTCCATGCAGCGAAATTTTCTACGACCACGGGGAAGACGTTGCCGGAGGGCCGCCGGGTTCAGCTGATGAGGACGGTGATCGCTTTGTGGAAATCTGGAATCTCGTGTTCATGCAATTTGATCGCACGGCAGACGGCGAAATGTCGTTATTGCCGAAACCATCGGTCGATACGGGTATGGGTCTCGAACGTATCGCTGCTGTCATGCAAGGTGTGCACAGCAACTACCAGATTGATCTGTTTACCAACCTCATTGCGGCCGTCGCGGATACGCTGGCCGTCAACAACGACGGATCGAATTCGTTAAACGTGATTGCCGATCACATCCGCGCCTGTTCCTTCCTTATTGTTGACGGTGTTCTGCCGGGTAACGAGGGGAGGGGTTATGTACTGCGACGCATCATTCGTCGTGCGATTCGCCACGGCAAAAAGCTTGGCGTAAACGAACTGTTCTTCCACAAGCTGGTTGCACCGCTTGCCAAAGAAATGGGTGATGCCTACCCGGAGCTCGTCAAGGCACAGGCGCATGTCGAAAAAGTTCTGGAAAGAGAAGGCAGTCGATTTGCTGAAACGCTGGATCAGGGAATGGAAATTCTCGATACTGCAATCGCAAGTCTCAAGGGAAAGGAAATTCCCGGCGATGTTGCGTTCAAGCTCTACGATACCTACGGTTTCCCGGTTGATCTGACCGCCGACATTGCACGTGAGCGTGGACTGACGGTTGATGAAGAAGGTTTTGATTCAGCAATGGGTAAACAACGTGATCGCGCCCGTGCCGCAAGCAAGTTTAGCGCCAACGAGGGCGCATCATTTAAGACCGATGCAGAGAGCGCTTTCTCGGGCTACGAAGGCACGGAAGGATCGAGCAAGATTGTCGCTATCTATAAGGGCGGCGAATCCGTGGACTCACTAAGTTCAGGTGACGAAGGTGCGGTGATCCTGTCTTCAACGCCGTTCTACGCAGAAAGCGGCGGGCAAACAGGCGACCAGGGTATCCTCGTCAATGACGGCAAGTTGTTTCCTGTTGTCGATACGCAAAAGACCGGCAAGGCGATTGTACATTTTGGCTCGGTTGAGGAAGGTGAGTTGAGTGTCGGAGATGATCTTGAAGCCATTGTCGATGCCGATCGTCGCCAGGCAATCCGTCTCAATCACTCGGCAACGCATTTGATGCACGCAGCGTTGCGGCAGGTTCTTGGCGATCACGTTGCGCAGAAAGGCTCCCTGGTTGCACCCGACCGGTTGCGCTTCGACTTTTCACATTATGGAAGTGTGACTCCGGAGCAACTGCAGGAGATTGAAGACATCGTCAACGACGAGATTCGCGCGAATCGTAGCGCCGAGACAAACGTAATGAGCTACGACGATGCCATGGAATCGGGTGCAATAGCCCTCTTTGGAGAGAAATACGGCGACAAGGTTCGAGTGTTGCGCTTTGGTGATTTCTCGGTCGAACTTTGCGGCGGTACGCACGTCGATTGCACGGGCGACATTGGGGTTTTCAAAATTACATCGGAAGGCGGCGTGGCATCCGGCGTCCGGCGTATTGAAGCGGTCACCGGCAAGGGAGCGCTTGACTGGATCGATTCAAAGCAGCGATTGCTTACTAATGTCGCTGGACTGCTGCGCAGTCAGCCTGACCAGGTAATGACCAAAGTTGAGCAGCTCCTTAAACGCAGCAAAGAGCTTGAAAAAGAGCTGGATGCGGCGAAGCAGGCACTCGCTGTCGGACAAGCCGGGGGCCTGTGCGAGAACATTCACGAAATTGCAGGCGTAAAAGTGCTGACAGCGCGCATGGACGGTGCCGATGCCAGGACGTTGCGCGAGGCGGTTGATCGGTTCAAGGACAAGCTGCAGAGCGCCGTTATCGTGCTGGGGTCGGTGGACGATGGAAAAGTTCGCCTGGCGGTTGGCGTGACCAAAGACAACATCGAACGGATTCGCGCCGGTGACCTGATCAAGCCAGTCGCAGAACAGGTCGGCGGCAAGGGAGGCGGACGTCCGGATTTTGCCCAAGCTGGCGGCAACCGCCCGAACGCTCTCGACCAGGCCCTTGAATCAGTGTCGTCCTGGATTGCGGAGCAACTTGCTTAGGGCCGCTACCTTGTATGCCAGCGGCTTTGAAAACACCGGCCAGCAATCTGCCGGCGAGCATCTGGCCGCCAAATAGACTAGTATTACAACAGTTTACAGATGTACGACGCGTAATAAGAACGGGGCAGAGCCCCGCAAAGCAGGAGCAGGAAATCATGCTTATTCTGACGCGACGCGCAGGCGAGACGGTCATGATAGGGAGCGATGTCACTATCACCGTCCTCGGCGTGAAAGGGAACCAGGTACGCATCGGCATCAACGCGCCGAAGGAAGTCGCCGTTCACCGGGAAGAGATCTTCGAGCGAATTAAAAGCGAAAAAGCCTCCGCGGAGGCCGCGTCGCCTGCCGCCGAGGATTAAGGCCCGGAATTGGCATTAACGGCTTTACCTCAAGTATCCCTGTCAGTAAGATGTGCGCCCGCAAAGGCCCGCAAAGGCCCGCAAAGGCCCGCAAAGGCCCGCAAAGGGCCGCGAGGCAGCGGGATCGACCAAAGCGAGCGAATCCATCCCTCTCTCGGTGGACGGATTAGAGCAGGAAATGGAAAACGGAGAGATGGCTGAGTGGTTGACAAAATCGCCTGGAGCGATTTTGGGCAGCGTAGCGGGTCCGAAGGACCGAGGGCAGGATGCCCGAGCCAACGCGCTCCCTTGGCTCAAGGGAGTAAGGGTTAAAAGCCCTTCGAGGGTTCGCACCGAGGCGCGTAGCGCCGACAGACACACGAAGTGCGCCGCGAAGCGGTGAGGAGCGAAGCGACGAATCCATCCCTCTCTCGGTGGACGGATTAGAGCAGGAAATGAACATACGGAGAGATGGCTGAGTGGTTGAAAGCGCTCCCCTGCTAAGGGAGTAAGGGTTAAAAGCCCTTCGAGGGTTCGAATCCCTCTCTCTCCGCCAGACCAAATCAGGACCCTGAACCTTGGGACCTGGCAATGAGTAAAGGTTAGAATTAGCAGCAGCGAAAAACAAACAATGCGCCCGTAGCTCAGCTGGATAGAGTACCCGGCTACGAACCGGGCGGTCGGGAGTTCGAATCTCTCCGGGCGCGCCAACTTTTCGAAGTTAGATCAAGCAGTTAGTG
>Ga0255052_10000577_pt1 | contig 29356 bp, 27 predicted proteins | sample JV7_2_21_MG_FD_188632 | JGI IMG/M metagenome (GOLD analysis project Ga0255052, IMG submission 188632) | Seawater microbial communities from Jervis Inlet, British Columbia, Canada - JV7_2_21 | ecosystem: Environmental > Aquatic > Marine > Inlet | place: Canada: British Columbia | collected...
CTGTAATCTGTGAGCAGATATGACAATCGATTCCGATGATCCGAACATTTTGGAGCCGATTTGCTACCTTGTAGCCTTCTATGGCGCTCTGGATATCTATCCCGAACTTGTTCTTTTTGAGGCCTGTGGAGATGTAGGGGTGGGTCTTTGGATCAACATCCGGGTTTACACGGAGCGCGATCGGCGCTTTCATTTTCAAAATACCCGCCCTTTTGTTGATCAATTCAAGCTCTTCAAGTGACTCGATGTTAAACATCAGAATCTTGGATGAAAGCGCATAGTCGATTTCATCTATCCGTTTCCCAATCCCTGAGTAAACAATTTTGTCTGAAGAGAATCCGGCCTCCAACCCCCGGTAAAGCTCACCGCCTGATACGATATCCAGCCCACCTCCGAGGCCTGAAAACAGCTTTAAAATCGCCAGTGAAGTATTTGCCTTTGCTGAATAACAGACAAGGGGGCGAATCTCTTGGAAGGCGTCATTGAACGCCTGAAAATGGCGTTTTAAAGTCGCATGGCTGTATAAATAAAATGGTGTACCAACTGCTTCGGCGATTTTTTTTATCGGAACCTCCTCTGCGTAAAGCTCATTTTCACGATATACAAAGTGATGCATTCATTCCTCCGCTTACCCTTCCGTCGTCCGCATGACCGATCACCTTATAAATGTATCTAAAACCCTTTTCCAAGGGCTCTTCATACGACATCGTGCTCCGGTAAGGATCATTGAAAGGTTTCACTTCCACCGAAACTTGATCAGCCTTTTTAATTTAAAATCGACATAATTTGAGTCTCCGCTTACCCTTCCGTCGTCCGCATGACCAATCACCTTATAGATGTATCTAAAACCCTTTTCCAAGGGCTCTTCATACGACATCGTGCTCCGGTAAGGATCATTGAAAGGTTTCACTTCCACCGTAATTTGATCAGCCCTCTTAAATAGAATCGGACAATTTTTGCAATCGGATTTTAAAATCGCTGTTTTTGATCGATAGACGGAAAAACCGGTAAATTCCGAGTCTTTCTTATCCTCTGCTACCGGGATCGTCCAGGTCAGCCAAAGCATGTCCCTCCCGATTGTAATCCTTAAATCCTTTACCACCGGCAGGGGTATTTGACCGGGGGGTATAGGCGGTGCCTTTTTGCCACACCCCAAAAGGGACAAAAACACCATCATCAGTATTGAAGCGGTCAAACAATGACCTTTGCGACAACGGCGTTTCACATCGATTATTTGTTCATTGGCTCCCGGCAAGATAACGTGTTTGCTGTCCTGGTTCATCGGTCCTGATCAATAGACGAAAAAATATCATCCAAACAGGCCACCAGCGCGTCAATATCTTCTGTCCGGATGATCAGCGGGGGTATAAAACGTAAAACATTCTCCTGAACACAGTTGATGAGAAATCCTTTCTCGAGACACTTTGCAACAATCGGTCCGCCATCCAATTTCAGTTCCATGGCCAAAAGAAGACCCGGCCCCCGAACATCGGTGATCGATCGGTGCCTCTTTTTGAGCCATAAAAGCTTTTCCTTAAAATATGATCCTACTTTACGGCAATGGTCGATGATCTTTTCTTCTTTAAGCACTTTGACCACTTCCAATGAAGCCGCGGTTACAATCGGTGTGCCGCCGAAGGTCGATGCATGGGATCCCGGGCCAAATGCAGAAGCAACGTGCTCTTTGGCCAGCATAGCGCCGATCGGTAACCCGTTGGCAAGGGCTTTGGCTAAGGTCATGATATCCGGTTCAACATCGAATTGTTCATACGCAAAAAGGCTTCCTGTTCGGCCAATCCCGGTCTGTATCTCATCGAAAATAAGCAGTATCCCGGCTTCATCGCAAATCTGTCTAATGGTTTTCAAATACGCCGGATCAGGACATCGGACACCCCCTTCTCCCTGGATCGGTTCAACCATCACCGCACATGTTGAAGACCCGATCTCCCGGCGCAGTGCATCCACGTCATTGAACGGTATAAAATCGAAACCTTTTAGAAGCGGATCAAAATCTTTCTTGATTTTATCTTGCCCTGTCGCAGAAAGCGTGGCCATGGTACGTCCATGAAAAGAGTTTAGCATGGAAATGATCCGGTAACGGCCGCTTTCCTTTTTTTCCCTAAAATACCGCCTGGCGATCTTTATAGCCGCCTCATTGGCTTCGGCTCCGCTGTTACAGAAAAATACCCGGCTCGCGAAACTGTGTTCCACCAGCCAGGATGCAAGGTTTGCCTGGGGAAGCGTATAGTAAAGATTTGATACATGCAAAAGTCGATCTGCCTGTTTGGAAATGGCCTCGGAAACCTTTGGGTGGGCATGGCCAAGATTACACACCGCAATTCCGGAAACAAAGTCCGTATAACATCGCCCTTCTGAATCCCAGAGTTTGCATCCCTTTCCCTTTATAATGGCAATGGGAAATCGTTTATACGTACCGAAAATAAACTGATCTGATTGCTCTATTATATCATTGCCCATAATCGGATTTATTAACCCTTTTTTCTTTTTACAGGATATATCGACTTAAATCCTCATCGTCTTTGATATCTTTTAGCTTTTTTTCCACATACTCCCTGCCGATGACAATCCGTTTCTCCTCTATGTCCGGTGCGTTGAAAAGAATATCCTCAAGGAGGAATTCCATTAAGGTATGAAGCCTCCTTGCACCAATATTTTCAGTCATGTTGTTGACTTCTTCCGCAATCCTTGCGATCTCCTCAATGGCGTCATCTTGAAACTCCACTTCAACCTCTTCTGTCTTTAACATCGCTATGTATTGGAGAATCAAGGCGTTTTTAGGTTCGGTTAGAATCCTTACGAATTCTTTGCTATACAAAGAGTCGAGTTCCACCCGAATCGGGAACCTTCCCTGGAGCTCGGGTATCAAATCAGAGGGCTTGACGGTATGAAAAGCACCGGAAGCGATGAAAAGGATGTGATAGGTCATTACCGCACCATATTTGGTCATCACGGTTGACCCTTCGACAATGGGAAGAAGATCCCTCTGGACGCCTTCCCTCGACACGTCAGGCCCGTGTCCGCTTTCCTTTCCGACAATCTTATCAATCTCATCGAGAAAAATAATCCCGGACTGTTCTACTTTTTCAATGGCCTGTTTTATTATTTTATCTACGTCGACAAGATTCTGTGCCTCCTCTTGTGCCAGGGTTTCCATCGCCTCAGGGACTTTGATCTTCCTCCGTTTTGTTCCCTTGGGGAGAAGACTCCCCAACATATCTTTAAAGTTGATCCCCATCTCCTCCATACCGACGTTCGAAAAAATTTCTACCACCGGCATCGCACGTTCTGAGACATCGAGGTCGACGTATCTATTGTCCAGCTTCCCGTCACGGAGCATGGTACGAAGTTTTTCCCTTGTGGAATACAATTCGCCACCGGCTTTTGGAACAACTTCAAAAGCGGTCTCTTTTGAATCATCGGTTTTGTGTTCTGGAGTTTCGCCGGACTTTGGGAGGAGAAGGTCCAACATCTTTTCCTCGGCATTCTGGTGGGCCTTCTCTTTGACTGCCTCCTGCTCCTTTGATTTGAGCATGTTTACCGTTAGTTCCAGAAGATCCCTTACCATTGATTCGACGTCTCTTCCCACATAACCAACTTCGGTGAACTTAGATGCTTCAACTTTGATAAAAGGAGAATCCGCCAGTTTTGACAACCGTCTTGCAATCTCAGTCTTTCCCACACCGGTGGGGCCGATCAAAATAATATTTTTTGGTGCAATTTCATCCTGTAATTCTTCAGGGACCTGCTGCCTGCGCCATCTGTTTCTCAATGCGATCGCAACGGATCGCTTGGCCTTTTCCTGTCCAATGATATACTTATCCAGTGCTTTAACGATTTCAAATGGTTTCAATTGACTCATGCCACCAACCTATACTTCTTTTTCATTTTATATCCTCCCTTTATGCCCCCCTAAGATGAAACGAATAAAACCGTCATACCCAACCGCTTTTTAAACCTGTTAAAGCGATTCAATGGTTACGGCATCGTTTGTGAAAACACATGTCGAAGCCGCGATTTTCATCGCTGCTTCAACAATCTCTTTTGCATCCATGTCAGTATATTTGAGAAGCGCCGTTGCCGCTCCCTGTGCCCCCACACCCCCGGATCCTATTCCCAAAACACCCTCATCCGGTTCCATCACATCGCCGCTTCCGGAGATAAGAAACATTCTCGACTCGTCCACCGCAATCATGATCGCCTCAAGCCGCCTCAAATATTTATCGGTTCGCCAATCCCGGGCTAACTCGACAGCACTCCGAACCAGGTTTCCATTGTAACGCTCCAGCTTAGCCTCCAAACGTTCGGAAAGATTCAGAGCATCTGCCGTAGCACCGGCAAACCCCACAATGATTTTATCATTATATATCCTTCTGACTTTTTTGGCATGGTGCTTTATGATGGTATCGTTCAAAGTAACCTGTCCATCTCCTGCGACGACCACTTTGCCCTTGTGTCTCACTGCCAGAACGGTGGTGCCGTGGAGGTTGAAACGGGAAGTATCGGTTCCATACCGCAAGCTATGGTTTCCATTTGTTGTTTTCATTTTATTCCTTTTGGTTGAAAAAAACCATCTCCAAGCTCCTTTGTTTTAGAAAAATTAAGCGGCGCAAACCACAGGGCAGCCTAACGCCTGGGATGAGCCTTATCATAGGTCTCCATCAATTTATCAATACTCACATGGGTATATTTTTGAGTGGTGGAAAGACTTTCATGCCCCAAAAGTTCCTGTACAACCCTTAAATCCGCTCCTGCATCAAGCAAATGAGTCGCAAATGAATGGCGAAGGGCGTGGGGAGAGACAGGAATCGGAAATCCGCAATCCCTGATGACTTTTTCAAGAATACGGGCGATAGACCTTGACGTCAGCCGCCGGTTATTTTTATTTAAAAAAAGGGGGTCTTTTCTATCTGTCTGCATCCCGTCTTTTCGGAAATGTGACGACTCCAGCAGCTCCTTTCTGTATTTTTTTATCGCTGCCGCCGCTTTCTGACCGATCGGTACAATCCGCTCTTTTTTCCCCTTTCCGGTGACGCGAATCAAACCTGTTGGAAAATCGACATCTGAAACATCCATCCCTGCCAGCTCGGAAACCCGTAATCCACTGGAATAAAGTGTTTCAAAAATGGCCCGATTTCTTAACCCAAACAGGGTATCTGTATCAATTGAATCGAGCAATCTAAACATATCATCCACCGTAAGATAGGCGGGAATCGATTTCTCCTGTTTGGGGGTTAGAATCGAATCAGCCGGGCTATCTAAAATGATACCGCATTTTATCAAGTGTCTTAAAAAAGAGCGAACAGCAGAAAGCTTTCGCGCTATGGTGATCTTTTTGTTCTTTTGGTATAAAAAAGCGAGATAACGCCTGATCTGAAGGCCGTTCACTTCATCGGCCTTGACGGCGTTCCCGCGAACGTTCACTTGATTTCCATCTTGTCGATCTTCTGCAATAAAAGATGTAAATTCGTTGAGATCGTGCAAATATGCACGGCAGGTGTTCGCCGAATATCCTTTTTCAGAAGAGAGCGATTCGATAAACTCCTTGATCATTCCCTTTAGAGAGGATGAAATCATAAAAGTAAGTCTTTTAAATTTCGATTAGCAACGCCAGTTCCGTCCAGGTACCCACTTCTATAAACGGATGTTTCTGCCGGTTCCACGGCTGCTTGAAAAGAACAGGTGTAATTCCTACTTCCTCCAGGATAAAACAGGTCTCAAGTCGATCTTCCACAAAAAAGGAGATATTTCTATCTGTCAGTATATCGGCCTTGCCTTCAAATGACCCGGTCGTAATGATTTCAATTTCGCTTGGCTCAAGAGGCAGTACTTCAAGCATCCATTCATAGATAGGGCCCAAATAGGGTCGAGCCGTTACAAAAAGAATCGGGCCGTGCTTCATACCCATTCTGGACAATACCTGGGCTGCGTTCTTAAACGGCCTCAAGGTGGGTTGGTAGTTCCCATCCACAATTTTAGTCACGATGGTCTCTACGAGCTTTGATTCCATGTTGATGCATTCTTTTAAAGAATAGCTCGTGATGTCTTCATACTTTATTCCGTTGATGTTAAATTCTTCACGAGCGATATCTATAAAAAGCGCCATGGTATCTGCAAATACGCCATCGATGTCAAATGCTATTGTTGCGGGATCGATCTTCGGTTTTTTCATGATCATTTATGATGCAAAACTTAACCCGGCTATGCAGCCTTTCTTGTTCTTTTTTTTAATCTTGAGATTCTGCGCCGATAAATTGATGCCATTTTTTTGTCGTGTGATTCAATCGCTGCCATGCGCTTGGTTTTTATTTCCCGAATCCTTTGTTTGATTTCCCGGACAGTGGAATCCTTTTTTTTAGGTGATTTATCTGTAATCCCCCTTACTTCACTTATGGCGTTGAACAGCTCCGCTTTGTTCTGCCCGTGAACTCCGGTAATTTCCGGCATTTCCTTGGCGATTTCCCTCAGCTCTTTGACGGTCATCTTTTCAAGCGGTTTTTCCTTTGGTTCCTTTTTCTTTTCATTCATGTCAGATCAATGTCCTCCTTTCTTTTCATGCTTAAAAAAAGCAGAAGCGGAGGCTGCCTACCCCCGCTGTTTATTCGTTAACAACGATATTTTCCTTTGATGTAGTTCGTACTGATTTTATTTATTCGCTGTTTTTCTCCTTATGACTTTTGGTTGCTTCATCCAAAAACCTTGTCAGCGGTCTTACAATATCGATCGGAAACGGAAAGATCGTTGTGGTGTTATTCTCCGCCGACATCTCGCGCATGGTCTGAAGATATCTCAGCTGCAAAGCCATCGGATACTTTTGAATGATTTCAGCAGCTTCAGCCAGTTTCGCAGCTGCTTGAAACTCACCTTCCGCATTGATCACTTTGGCACGACGCTCTCTCTCCGCTTCAGCCTGTTTGGCCATTGCCCGCTGCATCTCCTGTGGCAAATCAATATGCTTAAGTTCAACGGTCGCGACTTTTATTCCCCACGGATCTGTATGGGTATCGAGTATTTCCTGAAGTTCAGCGTTGATTTTTTCTCTGGCTGATAAAAGTTCATCCAGATCTGCCTGTCCGCAGACACTCCTCAACGTCGTTTGAGCAAGCTGCGACATGGCATAGTTGTAGTTTTCCACCTCGATGATCGCTTTGACCGGATCGATCACCCGAAAGTAGATAACCGCATTTACCTTCACAGAAACGTTGTCCTTTGTAATAACATCCTGTGGGTCCACATCCATGGCAACAAGACGCAGGCTGACCTTTTCAATCTTATCCACAATCGGGATGAGAATGATAAGCCCCGGTCCTTTTGCCTTTATCACCCGTCCCAGCCGGAAGATCACTCCACGCTCATACTCGTTTAAGATGCGTATGGCTGCGGAAAGGAAAAAAACAGCTAGAATAATGATGGTAATTGCGGTATACATGAGATTCTCCTTTATTCTTGTTGGGTGTTCGGTTTGATAGCTAACCGATAAATTTTAATTAATCAACCTTTTCAACCTCAAGAACAAGGTTTTCAATATTTATCACCTGGACCCGGGTCCCTTCCGGCAAGTCTGTTTTTGTCACGGCGCGCCACAGCTCACCATGTACAAAGACTTTCCCTTCAGGTGTCAGCGCCTTTTTCACCACACCGATTTCTCCAATAAGCCCTTTTGTTCCGGTTTTGGATTTTGAAACCTGAGATTTAAAAACCAGACCGGCCACGACAACAAAAAAGGTTGAAACAATGATCGCTGTTGTTATCAGCACCTGCAACGACACCTGCAGTTCAGGACTGTTACCTTCGAAGAGCATCAAAGAACCCAAAATAAGCGAGACCGTCCCGGCGATACTCAGCATCCCGTAGCTCGCAATTTTCATCTCCATAATAAAAAAAACAACGGCAAGAATAATAAGGAGTATCCCCGCATAATTTACAGGGAGGGTTTGAAAGGAAAAAAATGCCAGAATAATCGAAATCGCCCCAATGACACCCGGAAAAATGGCACCTGGATTGGACAATTCAAAATAAATCCCTGCCATACCGAGCATCATAAGAATGTATGCGATATTGGGATTGCTGATGGTTTTTAGGACCTTGGTTCTGAAGGTTTCTTTTAGTATCCTCTTAGTGGCATTATCGAGATTGAGTTTCCCTTTACCCGCTATCAAACGGCCGTTTATTTTCTTTATCAAATCATCGGTATCGTTTGCGATGATATCGATGACTTCTTGATCCAATGCTTCTGTTTCTGTCGCGGAGATACTATCACGAACCGCCTTTTCAGCCCAGGTTTCATTTCTTCCCTGCTTTTTCGCAATACTCTTTACATAGGCCACCATGTCGTTGGTTACCTTTTCGGACATGGTCTTGCCGATCTCTTTTCCACCCGCGCCTACCGGATGGGCAGCACCGATATTCGTTCCCGGCGCCATGGCGGCGATATCTGCAGCCATTGTAATCATCACACCCGCCGATGCTGCTCGAGCACCACTGGGTGATACATAAACAACCACCGGGACCAGACTGCCATAAATCTCCATGACAATCTTTCGCATGGATTCGACCAGGCCACCGGGGGTGTCTAATTCGATGATGATACATGCTGCGTTTTCTTCCGAAGCTTTTTCAATCCCCTGTTTTAAAAAGTCAGCCACACCCGGACCGATCGCATCTGATACCCTGATGATAAAAATTTCATTTTTCTCCGCAATGGCCGGCGCAGCACAGAAAAATCCGAACAAAGACAGGGCAAGAAATATGCGAAATATTTTTATTGGTAGCATCTCACCCTCATTGAAGCTCCATCAATTTCTTCATGTCTTCCCAAACATCGCGCTTCTTTTCAGGATTGCGCAGAAGGTATGCGGGATGAAATGTAGGTATAACCGTTATGTTGTGATAGTGATATAGGTTTCCCCTCAGTTTTGATATGGGTTCCCTGATATTCAACAGGCTCTGAACCGCGACAGATCCGAGGGTACATATGAATTCCGGCTGGATGGCCGCAATCTGTCGTTTTAAAAAGGGGAGACATGTTTTGATTTCATCGGGAAGTGGATTTCGATTGCCCGGTGGACGGCATTTGACAATATTGCATATATATACATCTTCTCTCTTCAAATTTATAGCCTGAATGATTTTGGTCAGCAGACGCCCAGCCGCACCGACAAACGGCTCTCCCTTTTGGTCCTCGTCATAACCGGGTCCTTCACCGATAAAAACGAGCCTTGCCTTCGGATCCCCCACCCCGAAGACAACATGATTCCGGCTCTCGGAAAGTTTGCACCGCCGGCAATTGTCAATATCAGTATAGATCTCCTCCAGGGTTTCAGAGGAAGAGATTACACTGCTGCCCCAGGCGTTAATCCTTCCGATATTTTCTGCAGAGCAATAAAACCCTTCACACCCCATGGCGGTCAAAGACCGTAGATGCCGGGTAACCCCATCCAAAGCGGCGATAAAATTTTTCCTATATATGCCCGATGGATCAGGCGGCTGAGAATCTCCCCCTTTATGAGATACTGCCATTTTTTAATCAGCCCGGTAACCTAACGCCCTAATCGAGCCAAAACTCGATTAGAGGTTATTCGTTATCAGTTACTTGGTTTGGGTAAAATTTAAATCAAAACCCTATCTCATCTATGCAAGGAATATCGTTTAGTGAACAGAATTAAAGCCAATAACCACTAACACTTTAACCGATAACTCCCCAGTTGAGCTTTTTCGCTATTTTAACAGGCCCGAATCATTCCCCTCAAACGTTGGTGAAACCCATATATCAACACGAACTTTGGGTTCTTCATCAATAATATTGATGACACAAAACCGATTTTCTTTCTGGAACAACATGATGGTTCGAGGAGATTTAAATGAACTGATTTCTCTCCAGTTATCCTTTACCATATTGTTTTCAAAAAATGCGATCAGCGAATTAATGTCCACACGACCCATCAGTGTGAGTACGCCGGTCGTAAATCCAGGCGTCCGGTAGACAAACGATAGTTTCTTTTTTATTTTCAATTCTTTTGGAATAAGGACATCTCCAAAATCATAATATGAGGGAATAGCTCCCTGCTTTGTTTTTGTAGCACTCTTATTTAATGATTTTACGCTTGCACATCCTGAAATGGTTAGCAAAATAGCGACTCCAATTCCGATGCACCCAAAAACTGTTTTTCTCCGTAAAACTTTTTTCATCATTTTGCCTCCTTTTTCGATCCACAAAAAAATTGATTGTTAAAATACCGTTCGCCATCAGCAAATTCCCAAGGATTTTAGGTCCTTAAACCTTTTTGAAGTTTTTTCAACTGTTTTAATTGCTTATATCGATGCACCAGGCCAATCCATTGGCTGAACAAATTCACCAGTCTTGAAGTGTTATTTTGTCGGTTTTTTGTAATCTGTTCCTCAAGGTCAGAAAGTGCACGAACCAAGTCCGGTTTGTCCGGCGTAATCTTTAGAAGATATTGATAGATTTCGGCTGCTTTTTTGAGGTGACCTTGATCAATGTAAACCTTGGCCATTGTTTTGGTATAAAAAGCGATATCCTCACTCATTTTTCGGCCTTTTGGTGTTTGTTCGATTTAAATTGAGTATGACCTCGTCTTTGCCGATCATACCCAGTTTCTGCCGCGCTACATTTTCGATAAACCCCGGGTCGTTTTTGAGACGGTCGATTTCATAATGCAATGCGAAATTTTTCTGAACAAGGGCTGTGTTTTGTTCTATCAAACTTTTTTCATCATTTTTTAACTGGATGAGCTCGACAAATCCCTTATCACTGAAAATAGTAACCAGAAGCAGGTTGAAAAGTAACAGAGTGACAAACAGAAGAAAAATTTTTTGCCCTGTACTCACGATTTTCTTATGCCTTTTGTGACGGCAACCCAGACCTTCTTAAGTTCCGGGCTCTTGATAAAAAATGAAAAAGCCCCGTAAAACAGAAAACCGATGATTATACTCCCCATAAGCCCAAAAAGGAGGCTTGATAAGGTTCCATCTCCTGACCGGGTCATATAAACGGAAACCACCCAAACCACCGCGCCCATCATGACAGAAGAGACCAGGGTTTTGCAAACAGATTCTTTTATGCTTTTTAATTCCAGCGATCCAAGGGTTACCCTTAAAGCCCTTATCAAAAGGACCAAGTTCAGCATTGAAGCCAGTGAAGTTGAAAGTGCAAGCCCCCCATGACCCATAGGTCCCATCAGCAAAACCCCGAGGACAATATTGGCAATAACCGAAACGACAGCCATCCGTACCGGTGTTTTTGTATCCTGCAGGGCATAAAAGGTGGAAACAACAATTCTCACCGCTGAAAAAGCCCAAAGACCCATACCATAGTATAAAAGGGCCACTGCAGTCAATCGTGTGGTTTCAGCATCAAAAGCCCCCCGTTTGAACAAAAGCGAGATAATCGGCTCCCGTAAAATGATCAACCCGACCATGGAGGGTATGGTGATAAAAAAGACCAGGTTCATCGCATGAGCAAAGGTCTCCCTCACCCCCGCAAAATCCTCGGCAGCAGCCTGTCTCGACAGGCTCGGCAACACGGCAGTTGCCGTAGCAATGGCAAAAATACCCAGGGGAAACTGGACGAGCCGGTCTGCATAATAAAGATATGATACGCTACCCTCCGGCAACAGTGACGCCAGAAGGGTTCCCACCAGAATATTGATCTGATAGACCGCGGCACCGAAAACGGTCGGGAGCATCAACAGGCCGACTTTTTTAAGCCCGGCATGGTATATTCTGGTTTTTTTCCAAAAAAAGACACCTTTTCTGATAATAAACGGTATCTGAAGAAAAAGCTGTAAAACACCACCGATTATTACCCCGATAGCGAGGCCGGTAATCGGTTCCGACAGGTGTGGGGAAATAAAAAACACACCACCGATCATTGCAAGGTTCAAAAAAACAGGGGCGAGGGCCGGTGCGGCAAAATGCCCGAGCACATTCAAAATCCCCATGCAAAGCGCCACCATTCCGATAAAAAAAATATAGGGGAACATGATACGGGTCAGGGTGATGGTGAGCGAAAGCTTTTCAGGTGACCCGGCGAATCCTGGGGCTATAATCCGAACTATCAGTGGTGACAACAAAATGCCGACCAGGGCGAGCATCGTCAGTATAATTGAAAGCAGCAAGATGGCTGATCCTGCCAGTTTAAAGGCTTCATCCTTTCCTTTGTTTGTAAGGTATTCTGTAAAAACAGGGATGAATGCAATGCTTAACGACCCTTCGGCAAAAAGGCGCCTCAATAAATTTGGGATTCTAAATGCCACAAAAAAAGCATCTGAGCCAAGACCTGCTCCAAAGTATCTGGCGATAACAACATCCCTCAGGAATCCAAAAATGCGACTTAATAAAGTGGCACTTCCTACGATTCCAGCAGCATTGGTTACGCGGGTATTTTCGTACATGGGGATATGAGGATTGTTTTTTTCAATTTAATCAAACATTAGCAATCACTAATGAGGCAATATATATTTAGACCCGAGCGCCGTGCAGGATATTGAATCGGTCGGCGGCTCAAACTCAGGTCAAAGCGGGTGTAAAACCGGAACTCGGCCGGTCTGTAAATATAATAAAATATCTTGACATTGGGATAACGAGTTTAATATTTTAACTCAGTTAAGCTAAGTTGTAACTAAATTGAAAGGAATTAAAGCAAATAACCATTAACATTTAACTAATAACCCCCCGATTGAGGCTTTTTTCGCTCAATTGGGGTTTAAGAAAAGGAGTTATCACACTTGGCAAACCATAAATCTGCGATAAAACGCGCACGTCAGAATGAAATAAAGCGTATACAAAACAAGAGGCTCAAAACCAGGATAAAAAAGGTTACCAAAGAAATTCGTCTGACCGGAGATGAATCACAAAAAAGCACTGCTTTGAACCGGCTGAATATTGCAAAATCTGTTATTGACAAAGCTGCAAAAAAGGGAGCCATCCATCGAAATACCGCCTCAAGAAAAATATCACGCCTCTCAAAGGTGGTTGATTCCATCAGCACTTAAATTATCTCGTGGTCATTTAAAAATCGCTTGTCAGCCGATTGAAAGCTTTTTCGGCAAGTTTTTCTGATAACACGATAATGGCATCCCGCAGATTCTGTTCAGTTTCTAGCCTGGTTAAACCCACCGGATAGGTCTGGCTTTCTAATACAACATTGGCCCACAGAATCTTTTTTTGCCGATTCCTTAGCTTGATAGAAACCCCGATGGTCACCTCCCGTTCATCTGAAGTATCGGTGCCGGTATGAAAGATCGTTTCGATGCTCATTCCACTGATGACCCCGGATAAAATCGCCTCTGCGTTTTCTCTGCGCCCTGCCAGAACATCTTCACTCTTTCTGATAAACTCATCGACAAGATCGTCGGTAAATATTTTTTCAATACCGGTCTCCCTCGTACGATTCTCGAAAATAGTGACATAAATGGACCGAACCCCACCAGGAAATGTTCCGCTGCCTGCAAATTTATAACCACAGGCGATAAAAACAAATCCGAACAAACAGAAAAGAATCCAGATAGCTCTGATCTGTTTTGTCATTAAAAACAATTTTTCTCCATTTCTGACGATTCTAAAACAAAATACGCGACTATTCTTCAAATCGAATTTTGGTTCAAACCACTATATTCACCAGCTTTTTTTTGACCACGATCACTCGTTTTATCGGTTTGCCGTTGATGAATTTCGAAACCCGTTCGTCGGAAAGAGCTCTGTCCTTGATGACACTTTCATCTTCATCCGACGGGACAATGAACCGGCTTCTCAGTTTTCCATTGACCTGTACCACGATCAGAAGATCGTCCCTTTCAAGCGCATCTTTCCTGAAGGATGGCCATGAAGTTAGAAAAATACTCGATTCATGCCCAAGGGCCTTCCAGAGTTCTTCGCTAAAATGGGGTACCATCGGCGATAAAAGTTGAACCACCGATTCAAGGGAAAATTTTATTACCCCGGGTTTTTCCGGACTGTGGACATTTAGGTCCAGACCGGACATCGTATTGACCAAGGCCATAACCGCACTGATGACGGTGTTAAAATGGAACCTCTCTTCAATATCCTTGGTAACTTTTTTAATGGTCTGATGGGTCTGTTTATATAAATCCCGAACCTGACTTTTGAGCAGGTCCGGATCGCCACAAAAAGAAACAGCATCTTTGATGCTATCCATGTGGTTAAACACAAGGCGCCACATCCGGTTCAAAAAGCGATACCCCCCCTCAACCCCCTGCTCGCTCCATTCCAGGTCCCTTTCAGGTGGTGCGGCAAAAAGACAAAAAAGCCGTGTGGTATCGGCCCCGTATTTCTCCAGCATTGTGTTCGGATCGATGATGTTTTTTTTGGATTTTGACATCTTTTCAACACGACCTTCAACCGCCTCTTTTCCGCATTTACTGCAAAATCGTTTGGCACCCCTGGTTTCTACTTCATCGGGGAGAAGGAAGCCATGCTGAATACAGGACATCGTCTCTTTACAGACCATTCCTTGTGTCAGTAAACGGGTAAACGGCTCTTTGTAATCGACCAGTCCATGCTCTTTTAGTACTCTTGTATAATACCTGGAATAAAGCAGATGTAAAATTGCATGTTCAACCCCCCCGATATATTGATCCACCGGCATCCAATAGTCCACATCCCTTTTGTCAAACATGCCGACGTCGCAGTCGGGACTGCAGTAGCGCTCAAAATACCATGAAGATTCCACAAATGTGTCCATGGTATCGGTTTCCCTTTTGGCCTCGGAATTGCCGCACCGGGGGCATGCGGTCTTTACGAAACTATCCAGCATGGGAAGGGGCGATCGTCCCCCATCCAGAATATCTTCTTCCTCCGGAAGTATAATGGGTAGATCTTCATCCTTGACAGGTACAATACCGCAATCTTTACAGTGGATCATCGGAATCGGTGCTCCCCAATACCGCTGCCTTGAAATGCCCCAGTCCCTTAATCTGAAACTCACCATCCTTTTCCCGAAACCTTTTTCCTCTAGATAGTCCGAGATCTCCTCAATCGCTATTCTGCTCTCCATGCCGTTAAAGTGTCCGGAGTTGAGCATGGTCCCGCTATCAACATAGGCCTCTGTCATAGTATCGGCATCGAGATCTCTATCAAAAGGCTTTACAACCACCACCACATCCAGACCGTATTTTCTTGCAAAATCGAGATCCCGCTGGTCATGGGCGGGAACAGACATCACCGCGCCGGTCCCATATTCCATGAGGGCAAAGTTGGCAGTATAAACAGGCATCCGTCTTCCACTCAACGGATTGATGCAATAGGCGCCAATAAAAATACCTTCCTTTCCGGAACTTTCCACCGCCCGGATCGACCGGTCCTGTTTTGACATGCGTTCAACAAATTCACTGACCGGCCCTTCCTGTCCGGTCCCTTCCGAGAGTTTGGGTACCAGCGGATGCTCCGGGGCGAGGCACATGAACGTTGCACCGAAAACCGTATCCTGCCGGGTAGTAAATACCGCTACCTCCTCATCTTTACCTTCAACCGGAAACCGGATCTCAGCCCCGACGCTCTTACCGATCCAGTTTTTCTGCATGGTAATCACCTTGTCGGGCCACCCCGGGAGTTTGTCACTATAACTCAGCAAATCTTCCGCATAGTCGGTGGTACGGAAAAACCACTGCCAGAGTTTCTTTTGGCGTACCGGTTTGCCGCATCGCCAGCACATACCGGCTTCCACCTGTTCATTGGCGAGGACAGTCTGACAGGGGTCACACCAATTCACAAAAGATTCTTTTCGATAAGCCATCCCCTTTTCATACATTCTCAAAAATAGCCACTGTTCCCAACGGTAGTATTCGGGCTTGCAGGTAGTTATTTCACGGTTCCAGTCGTAGGAAAATCCCATTCGTTTCAGCTGAGCCCGCATGGCTTCAATGTTTTCATAGGTCCATTTGGCTGGGTGGGTATTGTTTTCAATCGCAGCATTTTCCGCCGGCATCCCGAACGCATCCCAACCCATGGGGTGGAGTACGTTGAACCCCCTCATTTTTTTGTACCTTGCAACCACATCCCCGATGGTATAATTTCTCACATGCCCCATGTGTATCTTGCCGGAAGGGTAAGGAAACATCTCCAAGAGATAATATTTTTCCCTGTCTCTATCTGTTTTCACTTCAAACAGCTTTGAGTCTTCCCAAAATGTTTGCCACTTGGTTTCAATCTTTTCGTGATCGTATTTCTCTTCCATTATTAACGCTATGCCTCAAAATGAATTTATGGATATGAAAAAATCTATGATATCTCATGGCACATTAAATTCCATATTTCAAGAGCATCTATCCATTTATTTATCTTAAACATCAAATAACAGGTTTTGGATAATCTCCCGATTAGTTGTAGTTAATTAAGGCAAAATAAATGTGTTATCTCCAATTGAGCAGGCGTTATTCCGGAGGGTACAAGAAGTCAATCCGCCAAGGCGGAAAGGGTTCGAGTGGAATGCTAAAGAATTACAAAGAATTGAAAGTCCGGCAAAAAATCTTGTAAATCCTGTCTAATGTTGTTTCTGTTCCTTGACCCCTTGACCCCTTGAATCCCTGAATCCTTGTCTGCCTTCGGCAGGCGGGGTTAGTCAACAATACCTTGACAAATCGAATCTCAAATTATAGAGACGGGCCATGAATTTTCAAAGAAGATCGGTTCTTTTTCTTGCAACTGTTGGCTACGTGGGAAAGATTCCTTTTGCTCCAGGTACGTTTGGTTCGATCCCTGGTCTTTTCATCTGGTTTTTTCTAGCGAAAATTGATCCACTTCTTTCACTATTCTTAATCCTTCTTCTGATTTTGGCTTCGATTCCGATCGCTGGTCAAGCGGAGATTATGTTGAATAAAAAAGATCCGAGCGAAATTGTCATTGATGAAATGGCAGGAATTGTGGTAGCCTTATTTGGTTTGCCGATGAATGTTCTTTCAGCCACTGCCGGCTTTTTCATCTTCAGGGCTCTGGACATATTTAAACCCTTCCCGATTCGATTTATCGAACGAAAATTACCGGGGGGGCTCGGTATTGTTATGGATGATGTGGTGGCAGGCATTTACTGCAACCTTTTGCTGAGAACTATATATCGTTTGACAGGGTGAAGACCAAGATATGATGTCAAAAAAGTCCGCAGAAAATAAAATACCGAAAAAAAAGGGCCGTCTTCGTGAAAATATCGAAGCCATTGCCATTGCCATTGTTCTTGCATTGTTTATTCGTGCTTTTGTGGTTCAGGCGTTTAAAATTCCTTCAGGGTCGATGAAGCAGACCCTGTTGATCGGAGATCACATCCTGGTGAACAAATTCATATATGGGGTAAAGTTTCCGTATTTACGCACCACCATCATTCCGATAAAAAAACCGAAGAATGGTGATGTCGTGGTCTTTAAGTTCCCTGAAGATCCGGAGAAAGACTTTATCAAACGGGTGGTCGGGGTCGCCGGGGACGTTGTGGAGGTGCGTGATAAGCAGGTTTATATCAACCAGAATAAGACGAACGATACATATAGCATTCATACCGATCCTCACACCTTCCCTTCCGGATTGCAGCCAAGAGATAATTTTGGACCGGTTACCGTTCCACCCGATTCCCTTTTTGTTATGGGAGATAACAGAGATCACAGTTATGACAGCAGATTTTGGGGTTTTGTCAGTTTGAAAGCGGTGAAGGGTAAAGCTTTCATGATCTATTGGTCCTGGGACAAAGACAACTTCGGTGTCAGATGGAGGAGACTGGGGAACTGGCTAAGATAAGATAAATGGTGAAACCTTCGATAATCAACCCTGCCCATCCGCATGCCCATTCTTTTTCCGGTGTCAGGAGGCACTCGAAATGATAACCCGGATCGAGGGCGGAAGGGTGATCGATCCCGAACATATTGATGAGATAAAGGATATCATCATCGATGAAGGGAAGATTATTGAATTAAAGGATTCCCTGCACAAGAAAACCCGGGGGCCAGACGAAGAATCCAAAATCATCGATGCTGCAGGAAAAATTGTAGTCCCCGGCCTGATCGATATGCATGTCCATCTGCGGGAGCCGGGGCATGAATATAAGGAAACGATTCAATCAGGCTGTTTGGCAGCCGCGGCGGGTGGCTTTACCTCGATTTGCGCCATGCCAAACACCGATCCGGTAAACGACAATCGACAGGCCACAGAATATATCCTGAAAAAAGCAGCATTGAACGGCCCTGGGATTCGTGTTTTTCCGGTTGCCGCCATAACAAAGGGACTTCAGGGTAAGTCCCTTTGTGAATACAAAAAGTTGAAAGATGCCGGTGCGATTGCCTTTTCAGATGACGGCCTGCCGGTGATGGACAGCCAGGTCATGCTCCGGGCACTAGAATGTGCCAATGAGGTCGACAGTATCATCATTTCTCACTCTGAGGATCTTGGTCTTTCACAAAATGGGGTGATGAATGATGGGACACTCGCCGCGCAGATGGGTCTTGCGGGAATACCAAATGCAGCGGAGAGCATCATGGTGATGCGGGACATCGCACTTTGCGAATTGACCCGGACGCCGATTCATATTGCGCATGTAAGCACCCGGGAATCTGTTTATGCCATAAGAGATGCCAAAACCAGGGGAATACCTGTTACCGCTGAAACCGCACCTCACTATTTCACCCTTTGCGAGGATTCGGTGAAGGATTATAATACAAACGCAAAGATGAATCCGCCGCTTCGTTCAATTCAGGACCGGGAAGCGGTTCTGACAGGGCTTGCCGATGGCACCATCGATGCTATTGCCTCGGACCATGCGCCCCATGCTTCAACTGAAAAAGAAGTCGAGTTTAACCTGGCGGCCAACGGGATCATCGGGCTTGAAACCTCCCTTTCCCTGGGATTGAAGCTGGTAGAAAATAATACAATAACCATTATCGACCTTGTTGAAAAAATGTCGACCAACCCGGCACGCATCCTCGGCATTAAAAGCGGTCTTCAAATCGGTAGCCCCGCTGATATCACCATTATTGATCCTGACAGACCCTATGAAGTCGATTCGAATCGTTTTCAGTCTCTCAGCCGCAACACCCCCTTTGACGGGTGGAACCTGAAAGGAAAGGCGGTTTTAACCATGGTTGGCGGGAAGGTGGTTTTTGAAAAAACCGGAGCCATATAAAATCAGCCACCACCAGTAGAACTGGTGGTATGAGAAAGGCCCCTAAAAAGGGCCGTAATCTTCTTGGGTGTTAGACAGGATTAACCCTCCATAGGCGGGCAGGCAAGGATTGACCGGATTTTTTGCCGAGTTGCCGAAGGCAACCAGGCAAACAGCCATCGCCTGTGGCAAGGAGCAAGCTTCTGCTCTAAGGGGAAATTCTGGGGGCATCGAGATTTGATTCACAACCTATGTATCACCGACTTCGCAAAGCGGATGCAGTATTTGACCCGGCTTCCAGCCGGGATAAATAATCTTGTAAATCCTGTAGATCCTGTCTAATGTTGTTTCTATTTGCGCAGGAAATGGTAGAACCTTTTTAATTCTCACCGGCAGAGCCGGTGGATTAATTATGATTTAAAAAATGACAAAAAAGAAACCCCATATTCTTGTTGTGGACGATGAACTGAGCATGAGGGAACTGCTCGAAATCATGTTCGGTCGGGAGGGATATAAGGTATCATGCGCGGAAAACGGATGCATGGCCATCTCAATGCTGGGTAAAACCGATTTTGATCTGTTGCTCTGTGATATCCGGCTTGGCGATGTTTCCGGCCTGGATGTATTAAGAGCCGCAAAAAAGAAAGATCAAAATATAGTTGTTATCCTGATATCTGCCTATGCGACAGCCGAGACAGCGGTCGAAGCAATGAATGCAGGCGCCTACGATTACGTGCCAAAGCCTTTCGACAAAGAGGAACTCAAACAGACCATTGCCAGTGCCCTGCATTTAAAAACCATTGCCCGTGAAAAAGAGCTCCTTGATAAAAAGCTGAAAAAAACCTTCCATTTTGAAAAGATCGTGGGCAACAGCCCCGGGATGATGCATATTTACGATATGGTCAAACAGGTGGCCAAAACAAAAACCAATATTCTGATCACTGGAGAAAGCGGTACCGGCAAGGAATTAATCGCCCGTGCTATCCATGAACAGAGTGATCGCTCTAACGAGCACTTTGTGGTAATCAACTGCGGCGGCATCCCCGAAACATTACTGGAGAGCGAGCTTTTTGGTCACAAAAAAGGCGCGTTCACCGGAGCAACCCAGGATAAAAAGGGACTTTTTTCAGTCGCTGATAAAGGGACTCTCTTTTTGGACGAAATCGGGGATCTCAGCATGCCTATCCAGGTAAAACTGCTGAGAGCCGTCCAGGAGAAGGTGTTTAAGGCGGTTGGGAGCAACGAGGATATTTCGGTTGATATCCGGATCATTTCCGCAACCAACAAAAACCTGGAAGATGAAGTGATTGCCAATAATTTCAGAGAGGATCTTTTTTATCGTCTGAATGTGATCGAAATAAGGGTCCCGCCTCTCAGGGAAAGAAAGAGTGATCTCCGCCTTCTTGCCCAGCATTTTCTAGAAAAATACTCCAGCGAAATGGGAAAAGAGATCTCAAAAATATCATCGTACGCCATTGATCTTCTCAATAAATATGATTTTCCAGGCAACGTTCGTGAACTGGAAAATCTGATGGAGCGGAGTGTGGCCATTTCCACTACAAACATCCTTCTCCCGGATTCCCTTGCCCTATCGGTTCATAAACGAAGATGGATCGAAGGGATGCAGGATAGACGATTTGACCTTGATGAAGTGGCAAAAGGGGTTTCTGTGGACGGCATTTTAGAAGAAATAGAAAGAGCTTATTTGGAAAAAGCTCTAGAATTGGCTGGCGGCAAAAAGGAAAACGCCGCCGAGCTGCTCGGTGTCGGGTTGCGATCTTTACGGTACCGACTTCAAAAGCTGGGGATTAAGATGTAAAATGATACAGTCGAGACAAGCGAGTGAAAAACATACCAATTTTTGTCACAAAAAAACAATATTTGTAAAACAGTAAGCGACTGATAAACATAAAAAAAATAACCTCTTTTTGTATGTATAGAAATATTTATTAATAAATACAGCATGTTAAAAATTATTCTTTCAAATAATTAAAGCTGGCACAGTTTATGCTGTATAGTTTGAAAAACAAGAAAACTTTAAATTCTATAAAAACCATAAAGGAGGGTGAACAATGTTACAGAAACTAAGGAAAAAGAACAATCAAAAAGGTTTTACCTTGATCGAGCTGATGATCGTCATCGCCATCATCGGCATCCTGGCGGCCATCGCCATTCCAAATTTTATCGCTTACCGTAACAAGGCTTTTTGCAGTCGGACAGAATCGGATGGTGATGGAGTTATTGCCGCTATTTCAGACTATTTTTCTATCCCTGCCCATGTAAATGTACCTATCGGAGCTTTGACCGGTGTAACCGCCCCCACTGGTGTATCGGGCACGGCATTGACGGGCACGAACACTGCAACAATCGTTAGTGGTTCCGGCGACCCGAACGATGGCATCACTGTAACGGTTACAGATGGCAGCGGTCGATGTCCCACTTCTTATACAACCAGAAGTGATGAATGGAGCGGATCAATATTTACAAAAATTTACGTCCCGGAATAACCAAATCGGTATGACTGCTCCGGGTTAATTTACCAAACCATACTTTTAAAAAGGGGGTTATTCCCCCTTTTTTTTATGCCTTTATCCGAATATCTTTTTCCCCGACTATACGTACAAAAAAAATTCTGTCTATTTTAAGATTCGCTCGCTATTTCTTTTCAATATGTTATATGTAATTGGGCGGTCTACATTTTTTTTCAAATCGTTATTCAAAAGATGGATGTCAAAATGCCGGTGCTGAACCCAGGTAATTCGGTTTCAAAAGTCGAGCTATTTATCCCTCTGGCTCTGCTCATTCTCCTTATATTCCCTATCTATGCTAACACCCTAAATGCATCCTGGCAGATGGATGACAAGCCCAACATCGTTGACAACACTCTGCTTCATATTGATAACTTGATGCCATCGACTCTTTACCAAACCTTTTTTGCATTTCCGGGTTCAATCAAAAAACTCTACCGACCGTTGCCATGCTTCACTTTCGCACTCAATTGGTATTTAGGAGGGGACGATCCTTCTGGCTATCATCTGGTCAATATTTTCCTCCATGTTCTCACCTCATTTATTCTCTTTCTCACCATTTGCTCATTATTCCAGACACCCACCTTAAAAGGCAGGTACGTTGAACGCGACGTCTATTTCATATCCCTTTTAAGTGCGGCTCTCTGGTCAATCAACCCGATACAGACCCAGGCGGTAACCTATATCGTCCAGCGGATGACCTCCATGGCAACCATGTTCTATCTACTTGGACTCTTCTTTTATATTAAAGCTAGAATTAGTCAAAGCATTTCAAACCGGATCCTTCTCTACCTGGGATGTTTTATCAGTTTTCTGTGCGCCCTGGGCTCCAAGGAAAACACAGCCACCTTTCCTCTGGCACTGGTACTACTGGAAATAGCCTTCTTTCAACATTCAAAAGTAGACAAATCTCAAACCCCATTTTTCCGCTTCGCGGCATGGATCGGAGTCCTTTTGTTTATAAGTGGCATTCTCATTTATACCAAAGGGAATCTCCTTTTTTTTATGGGGGGATACAGCCACCGGTCATTTAGTTTGCTTGAACGCCTGTTGGCTGAACCGAGAGTCGTCGTTTTTTATTTAACCCAGATTTTTTACCCCCATCCAGACCGTCTTTCCATTGATCACGATGTTCCCCTTTCATCTTCATTAACCGACCCATGGACAACCCTTCCGGCCATGGGAATCATCGCTTTGTTGATTTTCATCGGGCTGTTTCAGATCAAGAAGCGGCCTGTTTTGGGCTTTGCCATTCTATTCTTCTTCCTAAACCACATCATCGAATCTACGGTCATCCCCCTCGAGATTATCTTTGAGCATCGCAATTATCTTCCATCAACCTTCCTTTTTCTTCCCATCGCTTTAGGATCCGCTCGGCTCCTCAGTTTGTACAAAAAGAAAAACAGGTGGATCTTCAGCAGCATTTTTACTGCCCTCACCTTCTTGATCATCGGCCTGGGGTTGGGCACTTACACGCGAAATATGGCTTGGGCAACCAAGAGAACACTGTGGGAAGATGCAGCTGCTAAAGCGCCGGGAAACGCAAGACCTTTAAACGTTTTGGCCATTGATCTGGGATGGCGTAAAAATGCAACATTCGATGATTTAGACAAAGCGATTGTCTTATTAAAAAAATCTCTTCCGCTGTATAAGTCGAATAATTTCCAAATCGGCGACATATGGGGCAACATTGCCAACCTTTATCGCAAAAAAGGTGAGATTGAAAAGGCTATCCAATATTATGAACAGATCCTCAAAATTGACCCGCTATATATAAAAGTCAGGTTTGAATTGGCCCAGTCTTTGATTTTGATCCAAAGGTGGGAAGAGGCATCCAGACATTTAAACTTTGTCATTAATAAAGGATCACTTAATAGTGACTATTTTAATCTCAAGGGATTTGTCCTCCTTTGGCAAAACCGTCCCAAAGAAGCCTTACCCCACTTGAGACAAGCCTTATCCATTTCCCCCAACAAGGGAAGTATTTTGCTGAACATCGGAGTAGCGCTTACTCAAATGGAGAGCGGCAAAAACGCTGAGTGGTTTTTGCGTCGAGCAAGCCAATCTTTTCCCGAGGATATCATTCCACTTTTTTGTCTGATCGAAAACCGAATCAGGGCAAACGACACCATCGGAGCAAGGCAATACGCCAAAAATCTCCTATCCTTGCACAGTTTACAGTCCATAAAAGAGACTCTGGCAGAGCTTCCGGAAAACTTCAGGTTCGCGCCTGTCTCATGGCAGTTGATCTCACCTGTGATAAAAGAAGCACTCGTGGAGTTTTCGAACGACTTTTGAGACAAAAATGATATCTTTGACCCGTGTACTCCTTTCCCTCTGCTTGTTTGTTGCGGGACTTATCGCCATTGGGGTGCCGTTTCCCAACGAAGACCTTTTTTTGGCATTTTGCTCAGGTCGTGATGTTTTATCTGGCAATTTAGCAGCACCTGACAAGTGGTCCTTTACAATGCATGGCAAAGTGTGGATTGATCAGTCGTGGCTTTCCCACTTGATCTACTACTATTCCTTTTTGAACCTCGCATATTTGGGACCAGTACTACTCCAAGTGATACTTTTGGCTGCCTCGCTGGAACTTCTATATCTTCGATGTCGCTCGCTTTCCATTTCACCTGGAGTTTCCCTCATTGCTTTAACCCTAGGGACGCTCGCTTTTGCACCGTTTTTGAAAATTCGTGCGGAAAACTTTGGTATGTTATATTTCATCATTCTTTCAAACCTTTTAACCTTCCCTAATTTTCCAAATCGATGGCGGCAAATTGGCTCGGTTTTGACACTTGGAGTCTGGTCCAACGCACACGGCTCTTTCATGCTTGGATTTGTTCTTGTTGGCGTAAGATGCTTAATAGAAATCTTTAACCGATTTAAAGTATGGAATATTCTGATAGCCTCACCATGGATAGATCCTAAAAAAGGTCTTTCAATTACTGATGTTTATAAGAACAAATACTTAAACAGGGGTATTTCATCCATTAACAAAAAGAAATTGCTACAAAATGATATTTGGGGTTGGTTGGCAACTGTGTTCTTAGCACTCTTTATTATCTCTTTTGCTAACCCGTATGGGACAGATAATCTTATTGTTCCCTTCCAACAATTGTTTACACAGGAAACGACGGTAAAATGGGTCGATTGGCTCCCCTTGCTACATTGGGAAACCCTGTCAACCAAAGGATGGTTCAATCCACTATCTGTAAGGCCCTTTCTGGTGCTGTTGGGAATAGTGGGGCTCTTTATGATCATTCTGGTAAGGGGAGAAGGGTTTAGGAAAATTTCCATCTGTATCTTTGAAAAAACAAATAATTCTATCGGGATAATGGAAGTTTCAATACTCCTGATACTGATGCCGCTCGTTTTCAAGTTTCAGAGACTGATAACCTTTGCCGCCCCGGCTCTGATTCCTATCTTGGCAATTCTGATTCAACGATGGATAGAACATGCTAAAATCAAAGTTTCTTGGATGGTACGAGTCACCAAGAGCAGATTTAATATGGCCGTATTCGCAACCTTGACATGCTTGTGTTTATTTTTCCTAGGGGTAATTTGTTTTAAATCGGTGGGGGTTAGATATCTTCCCAGCAATCCTTTAAATTATGAGAGAAAAGCTCTTCCAGTTGTTCAACGATTAATGAGTCATGACCTGATGCGAAAAAACGCGGTTCAGTTCATGAAAAAAAACAATATTCATGGTAGGATCTTTACAAATATTTTTCTATCAAATTATCTCTTGTACCATATTCCAGAAATTAAACTCTTTTTCGATCTCAGAGCTCATTCCTTTTTTTCTGATAAAATCATCAAAGACTATCTCTTGATAGACAGTTCTAATTCCACAGAATTCGCCCAGGGCCAGAAATTGATGCAACAATTCGACGTCTCTTTTGTTGTATTGGACACAACCACCGGCTATTACTCCAAGCTTGCCGATCGGCTGATGAAGACGAAACAATGGGCCTGCATCTATAGAGACGATCGGATAATTATCTTGGCAAGTGTTCTTTCGAAAGGATCTGCTCATCTCACTGCCGATGGAGGCCTTGATCGCCTTTGGTACGGAAAATCTTCCACAAAGGTTGTTAGCAAATCTCTTCTGTCTTTTTTTATGAAAGGGTTGATTCAGCCAGAGCTGCTTAACAGCCTGATTAAGATTCAACGTAGTACGCCAAAACACTATGTCTATCGCCTGATTGTGAGAGCGATGAACGGTGACTCGAATTGTCTGAACGAGCCGACCAAGGATTTTCTTGAATCCGAGGCTTTGAGGCTCTCCGCATCAAACTACATGGTCTCAGGAGGTGCTTACAGTATCCTGCTAAGCTTATTTCAGGTTCTTGTTATTCTTGAGAATAACGATAAATTGTGCGAATCACAAAAGGCAGATTATAAATACAGTAAGTGGAAGAGAGAAGTAACCGCTGTTCTTAAACAAATTAAAACCCGTTACGGAGGTTTTTAGATTCTATATTTAATGGTTAACTTAACTCGTCCTAACAGTTTTTGGTATTAGAATACTTTACAAATATTTTAAGCATTATAGAATTCATACTTATTTTGATGCGATTTAAATTGTTACAATGATAGATAGGGAAAAAAAAGAAAACACGAACAACCCCCCTACCTTTTCCAGTTTACTTCTGGACTGTGGTCTCCCTTTCTCTTTTAGGACTTGCGGTTTCCTTCAATTTGTCAATCTCTCACTATCGCGTATACACCGACATCGGATACCGCAGTTTTTGTGCCATCACCAGAGCCATCAACTGCGATACCGTGTCCCAGAGTCCACATTCCATCCTTTTGGGGCTGCCGGTTCCCATTTGGGGCGTTATCGGGTACACGTTTTTACTTCTTTTAATGCCCTTTGCCCGGGGTAAAAGGGCTGATAAAAAACGAATATGGTCTCTACTCTTTTTCATAACATTGACTTACAGTGTCTACAGTATTCTCCTATCCCTTATTTCGACATTTTATATCAAAAGCTACTGCATCCTGTGCATTGCGACCTATGGGATCAACCTTCTTCTCCTTTTTTATATATGGCTTATTCGAAGACGGTTTGACCAAACCGGACTCATCCAGGGGTTGAAGCAAGATCTTTCTTATCTTTGGGTCATTAAAAAACAGACAATCCCTATTTTCTCGTCCTTATCTTCTTGTCATTATTGCTTTACAAATCTTTATCCCTTCCTACTGGCAACTAACCCCAGCCTCAATCTCCAGGGATATTCCCAAAGGGATCACCAAAGCCGGTCACCCATGGCTAGGAGCTGAAAACCCGAAATTGCAAATAACTGAATTTATTGACTACCAATGCTTCCAATGTAAAAAGATGCATTTTCATTTAAGAGCGCTGATCGTAAAACACTCTGATAAAATCCAGCTCGTGCATCGCCACTTCCCTATGGATCACAAAGTCAACCCCATTGTAAAAGAGCCTTTCCACGTGGGATCGGGTACCATGTCCCTGATCGCCATTTATGCAGCGTCGAAAGGTAGGTTCTGGGAGATGAACGACGCCCTTTTTGAAATCGCCGGACAAAAAACCGCTTTCAACACCAGAGAACTGGCAGTAAAAGTGGGACTGAACAGGACCGGCCTATCAAGGAGAATCCGCGATCTAAAAATCCAGCTTAAACTAAAACGCGATATCATGGAAGGATTGAAGCTTGGAATTACCGGTACCCCTGCCTTTGTTATTAATGATAAAATTTACATGGGTCAGTTGCCACTTGAAATCATTAAAAAAGCAATCGAATAGCGAATCTTTGTTTTTCTGATAGGATAGACAGGATTTATTGTATTCTTTTGTTGCGCTTTCTGCGTCTCTGCTTTTTTCCTTGACACTTTGATGTGCATGTGTATATACACTTATACACTTGATATATACACCAAACAAATGGGGTTGAGAGATGGAAAAAGTAAATGCGCTTCAAATTAGAAATAATTTGGGTCAAATATTGGACCGCCTGAATAAAAAGGGTGAGCCCATCCTAATCAGCAAAGCACACAAAATAAGAGCGGTATTGGTTACCCCCGAACAATTTGAAAAACGATTTATAGACTGGCAAACTGAAGATAAAAAGAAACTCCTGCTTAATGCAGTGAAACAGCTAAGACAGAAAAAGAAAGGAAATTTGACAAGTCTTTCTGTTCTGCGTGAGTTGAGAGGTTATAAAAATTGATCTGGGTAATTGACGCGTCCGTTGCTATTCGATGGTTCATTGAGGAAGAGACACATCCCCATGCAGATGAAATTTTGAAAGGGATTATAGACGATCCTGAAAGGTTTGCTGTACCGGAATTATTTGCATTCGAGGTCTTTTCTGTTTTGTGCCGTTTACATTCAAATGGGCTCGATGCTTTTCAAAAAGGGGTCGTTCCGATTCTCCAATTGGGCATATTTCGGCAACCTATGACAGGTAACTTGGCAGGGTTGGCAAATAATTTCGTCCAATTGGGGTTAACAGGTTATGATGCGTGTTATGCGGCGCTTTCAAAAGATTTAAACGGAACCTGGTTGACTTTTGACAAAAAGGCGCATCAGTTGATTCAAAAAGAAAAAGTATCGCACATATTGGATGATGAACTCCCAAATGGTTGGCCGGTTTAGATTACTTGCTTTTTAATGATGATCGCAAAAACTTCAAAAGCTTACATTAACGTATTCCTTATCGTCCTACTTTCTATCTTGGTCCTCTCCATTATTATCCTGTCATGGGTTCCACCAATAAGCAGAGACGCATTGACTCATCACCTAGCTGTTCCCAAGCTCTATCTTAAACACGGCAGCATCTATGAAATCCCTGATCGTGTCTTTTCCTATTATCCAATGAATCTTGACCTTTTGTACATAATTCCCTTGTATTTTGGAAATGACATCATCCCAAAACTCATCCATTTCTCTTTTGCTCTTTTAACCGCATGGCTCATTTACGGCTACCTAAAAAAACGAACCACAGCCACTTATGCGCTGCTGGGTTCTCTTTTTTTCCTTTCCATTCCTATCATCGTAAAACTTTCAATAACCGTCTATGTGGATCTAGGGTTGGTCTTTTTTTCGACAACGTCTCTGCTGCTTCTATTTAAATGGACTGAAAATCAACATAAGCCCAGGTACTTAATTACCTCTGCCATAACGTGTGGTCTTGCTCTTGGAATCAAGTACAATGGACTGATTTCTCTTCTATTATTGACTTCATTTGTGGTTCTTATACATATCCGGTACACTCCCAAAAATTCACAAAATCAGTTGAAATCCTTGGGATTCGGGGTCCTTTATCTTCTGATCGCGTTAATCATTTTCTCGCCATGGATGATCAGAAACTATATGTGGACGAAAAATCCTGTATATCCCCTCTACAATAATATTTTTAAATCGACTACTCCAAAAGTGTCACCATCGGAATCCGATCATGATGTTTTAAAACCTAAAAGAGGACTAGGGCATTTCGTAGCAAGAAAAATCGTCTATAGAGAAAAATGGTGGGAAACCCTCAGTATACCTGTTCGAATATTTTTTCAGGGCCAGGATGACAATCCAAAATATTTCGATGGAAAACTCAACCCTTTGCTTCTTTTTTTTCCATTCCTCGCTTTTTTGAAAGGAAGAAATAGTTCCTCCAATGTACGATATGAAAAAAAAATCTTTGCCTTTTTTTCATTACTTTTTTTGCTATTTGCT